>Ga0302243_1000391_pt1 | contig 41085 bp, 37 predicted proteins | sample AAG_UR_Met_MG_FD_193514 | JGI IMG/M metagenome (GOLD analysis project Ga0302243, IMG submission 193514) | Enriched activated sludge microbial communities from anaerobic digester in WTTP, New Holstein, Wisconsin, United States - AAG_UR_Met | ecosystem: Engineered > Bioreactor > Anaerobic >... | reverse complement strand
AAGCGCGGATGCGGTTCCTGGGAATGCGGATGCGGCACGCCGCACTCGCTCCCGTTCACCGTGGTCGGCAAGTCCGGCTCGGTGGAGGTCTACCTGAAGCCCGCCCCCAGGGGCATATCCCTGGCCGTGGGCGATGTGGCCAAGAGCATCCTGACCCTCGCGGGCGTCAAGGACTCCTGGGGCTTCGCCAAGGGGCACACCAAGACCACCGTGAACTATGCCTACGCCACTTACTACGCCCTCCGGAACACCATCGAGATGAGGGTTTCCGAGGAGCAGGAGAAGAGGCAGCACATAGTGAGCGGACCGGTGCAGATGCACGTGGCCGAGGACGCCGCCCCCGGACAGGAGGAGTGAACATGGCCTACGCAGCAATACGTGTACGCGGACACTCCGGTGTCCGCCACGACGTGGAGGACACCATGCGCATGCTCCGCCTGACCCGCGCCAATCACTGCGTGATCCTTCCGGAGACGGAGGAGATCAAGGGAATGCTGATGAAGGCCAAGGACTACATCACCTGGGGCGAGGTTTCCGAGGAGACCCTGGCCCGGATGATAAAGTTCCGCGGCCGGCTGATGGGCGACAAGCCCATCGACGATGATGTGGTCAAGGACAACACCCCCTTCGGCTCCATCATGGCCCTCTCCAAGGGCATCGTCAAGGGCGAGACCAAGTACTCGGACATGAAGGACGTCAAGCCCCTGTTCCGCCTGAGCCCCCCCAAGAAGGGTTACGAAGGGGTAAAGCGCGGATTCGGGGCCGGAGGCGCCCTGGGCTATCGGGGAGAGGAGATAAACGACCTCATCTCCAGGATGATCTGAAGGTGATATGAATGGTTAGCAGAACCGAGAAGTTCAGGGGCTCCAGGACCCACGGTCGGGGCAAGAAGTCCGGACGTGGGGCTGGAAAGCGCGGCGGCAAGGGCAACGCCGGCTTGCACAAGCACAAGGCCCAGTACATGCTGAAATATATGCCCGACCACTTCGGCCGGCACGGCTTCAAGCGGCCCCAGAAGATGGTATCCGCCAAGATCACCATGAACGTGGGAGATCTGGAGCAGATACTGGACGTCATGAAGGCCCAGGGTACCGCGGCGGAGAAGGACGGTAAGATCACCGTAGACCTCACCGCTCTGGGCGTGGACAAGCTGCTGGGGAACGGCCAGATAAGCTCGCCCTTCGAGGTCGTGGTCGCCGAGACCACCGCCTTGGCCAAGGCTAAGGTTGAAGAAGCAGGCGGACATATCGTGGTGCCAGAGTAAGTATCGCGTGATGCTAATGGCCGACGACCAGAAGAGCAAGCTGTACAAGCTGAAACCGATTACCGACCGCCTCCCGGCGGTCTCCAAACCCGAGGGGCACGTCCATTTCCGGACCAAGATGCTGTGGGTCGTAGTGATACTGGTTTTCTACTTCATTATGACCAACATCTTCCTGTACGGGCTGGATAGCGAAAAGACGGTTGACCTCTTCGCCCAGTACCGGGCCATCCTGGCCGGGGCGCAGGGTTCGCTCATGCATCTGGGCATAGGCCCGATAGTCACCGCATCGATCATCATGCAGCTCTTCGTGGGAGCCAAGATAATCAAGCTGGACCTCACGAACAAGGATGACAAGGCGGTCTATCAGAGCAGCCAGAAGTTCCTGGTATTAGTGATGATATTGGTGGAGGCGGTCCCCCAGGTGTTCGGGTACCTGGTACCGTCCGGAGCCTTCGTCTCCGGCATGGAGGGCACGTTCGGTGACTCCGGCATCCTCCGGGGAGAGAACATAGCCAGGCTGATCATAATCATCCAGTTGTGCGTAGGCTCGTACCTGGTGTTCCTGATGGACGAGGTGGTCTCCAAATGGGGCATCGGGAGCGGAATATCGCTGTTCATCGCCGCGGGAGTGGCGGAAGCGCTGTTCACTGGAACGCTCAATACCGAAGGGTATTACCCAGACCAGCCCCTGAGCAATAGCAACCTGCCGGTCGGAACCATACCGAAGACCATCTACATCCTGACGCATCAATCGGCGTCAGACCTGGTGGGCGGAGGTTACGAGCAGATATTGATTGCCAATCCCAATCCGCTAATCGCGTTGATAGGGACGATAATCATCTTCATGTTCGTGGCCTACATCGAATCGGCCCGCATAGAACTGCCTTTGGCGCATGGAACGGCGAGGGGAGCGCGTGGAAGATACCCGATCAAACTGATCTACGCCTCCAACATCCCGGTCATCCTGATGGCCGCGCTGCTCGCCAACATCAGCATGTTCACCATGCTGTTCTATACGAACGATGCTTTGAGCGGCATACCACTATTGGGCGGTAATCCGTTGCTGGGAGTGTATCCCGCGGGGGAGAACTATCCCACGTCCGGATTGGCCTGGTATCTGTCGACGCCGAACGGGGTGGGGGATTGGCTACTGCCGCTCCTCAACCCTGAGGCGTATGGGTCCATAGTACACGGCCACAGCAGCTGGCAGGTGATAGCCCACGTTCTGATCTACGTAGGCGTCATGGTCGGCGGTTCGATCCTGTTCGCCAAGTTCTGGATCATGACCACCAACATGGGGCCGGAAGCGGTGGCCAGGCAGATCGAGTCCTCCGGGCTGCAGATCCCTGGTTTCCGCCGCGACCCCCGGGTCCTCAAGCGCGTGCTGGAGAGGTACATCCCCATCGTGACGGTGATATCCGGTGCGGTGGTGGGCGGGCTAGCCGCAGGAGCTGACCTGATCGGGACGGTAGGTAACGCTAGCGGTACCGGTGTGCTGCTGGCAGTAGGCATCATGATCCAGTTCTATGAGGCGTTGGGACGCGAGCAGATGATGGAGATGCACCCCGTGCTGAGGGGATTCTTCGGTGGAGAGTGATGAGCCATGGCCAATCCTCCCGCTCAAGATCCCAAGGCGACGACCAGCAGGATGCTGCTGATCTTCGTCTTCATCATGGCCATCTTCGTGATGTTCGACAACAACCTGAGGACCGCCCTCGGCAAGATCGTCGGATACGGTCTGGAGCCCATCTGGGGCTTCGACGGCTCGTTCCCGGTCGTATCTCTCTTCATAACCGGCGCGTTCATGACCACCCTGAGCATAGTGGTACGGCACTTCTTCACCGACTACGTGAAGCAGGCCCGCAGCCAGAAGATCATGAGCGCCTTCAACAAGGAGATGCAGGCGGCCCGCAAGGAGAACAACACCTACAAGCTGAAGAAGATGCTCGAGCTGCAGCCGAAGATGATGGAGGAGTCGATGAAGCAGACCACCACCCAGATGAAGCTGATGCCGGTGACCATGCTCATCATCATCCCCATCTTCGCCTGGCTGGCCGTTTTCGTCGGGAATCTGGAGAGCGCGGTGATAACCGTGCCCTGGTCCAACTTCGCCGACCTCAAGGAGACGTACGTACTCCCGGCCTGGGTGCTTCTCTATTCCCTGATAAGCGTCCCCTTCGGGCAATTGCTTTCAAGAGGTCTGAGGTATTACTCCTTCAAGAAGCGGTTGAACGAACTGAAGGCTGAAGGGCAATGAGGATCACCATAAGCGGCATGATCGGCAGCGGCAAGACCACGGTCTGCCGCATGCTCGGCGATATCCTGGGATACCGGACGGTGATATCCGGCCATGTGTTCCGGGAGATGGCCAAGGAGCTGAGCATGTCGCTGGAGGAGTTCGGCGATCTCGCGGAGACGGACCCGAAGTACGACCGGCTCATCGACGAGCGCTTGCTAGAGGTCGCCAAGAACGAGGAGAACGTCATCCTGGAAGGGCGCCTGGCCGGTCAGATGCTCCGCCGGAACTCCATTCCCGCTTTCTGCATTTTTTTGGACGCGCCCCTGGAAGTGCGCGTCGAGCGCGTCTCCGGACGTGAAGGCGTGGACATGCAGGCGGCCATGGACGAGATGCGTGCCCGCGAGGCGAGCGAAGTGCTAAGGTACCGCAAGTTCTATGGGATCGATGTGACCGACCGTTCCATCTATGACATGGTCATCGACACTGGCCCTCTGACCCCGGAGCAGGTGGTCGAGTCCATCGTCTCCCGGGTCAGGGGCGGTTGAGATGCTGGTGCGGGACAAGGCCCCTCGTGTCGTGGAACGGGGGAAACGCCCCGAGGACCGTTCGATCCAGGAACTGCTGGACGGTGGCGTAATTGTTCTAGATAAAGTGCAGGGACCGACCTCCCATCAGGTCACCGCCTGGGTGAGGGACATCCTGGGGGTGGAAAAGATCGGACATGGTGGTACGTTGGACCCGAACGTCAGCGGCGTGCTGCCGATAGCGCTGGGTAAAGCGATACGAATGACCGATCTCGTCCTACGCTCGGACAAGCAGTACGTATGCCACATGTATCTGCATCGGCCGGTGGCCGAGGATAAGGTACGCTCGGTCATCGAGACCTTTGTTGGTTCCATCTACCAAACGCCGCCGGTGCGCTCGGCGGTCAAGGTCGCCATGCGCATCCGCAAGGTGCGCTCCATCGATATCTTGGAGATCAGCGGCCGCGACGTGCTGTTCAAGGTGGATTGCGACGCCGGGACGTACATCCGCACGCTATGCGTGGACATCGGGGACGCGTTGGGCGTTGGTGCCAATATGAAGGCGCTACGACGCACGCGCTCCGGCGCCATGAACGAGGATGAATCCGTCACACTGCAAGACCTCAAGGACGCCGTGGTGGAATGGAAGAAAGGCGATGAGACTTGGCTGCGGACCATGATAAGGCCGATGGAGGCCCTTTTGGAACCGTTGCCAAAGGTCGTGGTCAAGGACAACGCCGTGGACGCGGTGGCGCACGGGGCGGACCTCAACGCCCCCGGGGTCGTTTCCTTGGACGAGAACGTGGAGAAGGGCGCCCAAGTGGCCTTGTTCACGGTCAAGGGCGAAGCGTTGGGCCTTGGAACGGCCAATATGTCCGCCCGGGACATGTACAAGGCTTACAAGGGCAAGGCGGTAAAGACCGTCCGGGTGTTCCTTCCTGAAGGGACGTACCCAAGAATGTGGGGCGCTCAGCAGTAGCATCCCAGGTTGGTCTGGCCCTTCTTTTCCTTCTTGAGCGGTATGGCGGTTATGCCCAACCGCTTCCTTATCTCGTGCGCCAGCATGTCCTCGGAACCGTGGTTCGTGTAAACGAGAGAGGGAGAGCACCTCTCGACGAAATCGATTATCTCGTAGAAGTCGGCGTGGTCCGAGTACGCAAAACCCTGGTCCATGCCCCAGCCCATTTTCCCCAAAGAACGTTCCCGAGTGTCCAGGCACCACCCGGAGACGTCGGCGGAGCGCTTCTTCTTCAGTACGCTGAGACCGTTCTCCCCCCAGGCGCCCGGGCTGATGACCAGCTGCGGCTCGCGGTCTTCGGGATCGAAGGGCAGATAATCGAACCTCAGGTCGTCCGATTCGATCATGCGCGTGGTATCCAGCACGGAACCGTGCAGGCGGGGCTGGAAGTCCCTGAGCATGGTGATGAGCTCCTGGGACTTTCCCAGAGGATAGGCGTGCAGCACGGCCGAGTATCCCTGGTGCAGAATGTCCTCCACCCAGTCATGGATGACCTTGATCATCTCCCGGCGGTCCGGGAACTTGTAGCGAGGATTCCCGTATGTGGCCTCGACGATCAGGATGTCGCACTTCTGCGGCCTGGCCCCTTCGATGTCCAGGCGGTCCTGAGGACAGAAATCCCCCGTATACAGGACCTTCTGACCGGCGTCCAGCAGGAACATGTTCGAGCCAAGTATGTGCCCGGCGCCGCTGGCCCTTACTAAGGGATCGCTGCCCAGTTCAACCCCCTCCAGGAACGTCTTGGACTTCTTGCTCTTGACGCGTCCGCGCATGCAGCGCAGGGTGATGTCCGAGCAATGGATCGGGCCTCCGGCGAAGCTCGTTGGCATGTGGTCGGAGTGGGCGTGGGAGATGCAGCATATGGCCTCCTCGGTGACCTTGCGAGGATCGAGGAAGAACTTGGCATCGCCGCAGGCGACCTCGATGCCGTTGCCTAATTGAACGGAAGGCCCATCCCTTTCCATTGTGCGTGGAATGCAGCCTCGCCTATTTACTCGTAACGAAGCGGGCTTCGAAAGTGCCATCTGATCTGTGCCCGATCTTGCTTCCCGGTCTTCAATAGACGAGCATTGTCACGACCAGCACGGTCATGATCACCAACCCGATGCCCAGGAGATACCCGAACATCTTCTTGCGCCGGACCTGGCGTTCGTACGGATATGACATCGTTTCCCTCGTGGTTATTTATTGGATTGATTGGGATATAGATATTGCCACGAAATTGCAGGAGGAAATGGATAATGAATTACAGAATGATGTATGACGGGCAATGCAGGGTTATCGCCCTGGGAAGGATTATCGTGTTCATCCCGGACTGGAAGTGCGCGCTTGCATAGCTGACGTTATGACCTTTGTCGAGCTGTCCGTTAGGGCTGCTACAGTTAGAGTAAGTAATGATGTCAGATCCTCCTCTTATCGAAAACCTTACCGTCAACAACCCTTTCGACCGTGCCAGTACCTTCACCATCGTCCACCACGGGGATCCCCCAACCCTCCCTGATGACCTTGGCCATGTCCATGATAACGGTCGGAGGTTTGATGCTGGTCCTCTTGACCTTTCCGTTGGATAAATGTATCTCCATTCTGACAGGCCCGTTGCGCCAGACCGTTTCTACGGATTCGCTCTCGGGATCGCGATAATATTCGTTGCGAATTAACCTACAAGATTCAACTTCAAATCTAGCTATAAGCCCCTTATGTCCCATAAGATGCTGGAAATAGACAGGAGGTAGGAGGATCCCGTTGGAGAACACCTTAATGGGACGGGCCCTTGGGCCGTAAACCGCATAAACGTATTCGGAATAGATGAAACACGTGATTGCTCCCAACAGAGAAATGATTACTGGAAATAACCAATCAATTGTTTCCTTCCCATTCAGAATTTCATAGATAATATATGAACTGAATAATAATGAAAAAATGCCAACTAAACGACATATTATTGACGTTAACAACAATTTCCAATATGAATTCCAGTAATAACTTTTCCATATAGGCGTGGATTCATAGAACAGAATCTCACCTCTTTTTCCATAATCCATTCATTCACCTGCCATGGCGTCCATTACAATCGCGTAACCTAACAGGGATATGCCGAAATCGATCAATGCTGTTACCTTTGCCAACTTGGCAAAGCCTGAACATAATTTCTCATCCAATTTACCTTGCGGACTAATCAGTCCTATAATCAATCCAGTTCCACTAAATGTAAGGCTTAACATAGAAGCGAATAAATCATTAACTCCTGTCTCGGCGCCATCAGCGAGCCTAGCCATTTCTCAGAATGCCAACACACCGCCCAATATCGATAGGAAGAAGCACACAATTATAGGTGCGCATGGAGAGACCGCAGCCGTTAAGAACTCCATTAGCGCCCCTCCGACACCGAATATCAAGCCCAATATGACACTGCTGATGTCGGTCAGTGAGCTTCCAAGGAACGAATCCAGCAGATCTTCCAGACCCGATACCACGCCGAAATCGGACGAGATCGCTCCAAAGGCTGATGAAGCGCCTAGAATGGCCATCATGATTATTGGTACGACCAGGTCGATGACGAACATATAGGGCGATATCAAAGGCTGGACGCACAGCATCGCTATGAAGACGGCCAATCCGATGGCAAGGATGATCTTGACAAGGTCGGAATTGATGATGTATGCCGTAATGCCATGAACGGCGCTGGATTGGGAGATCGCCCCGGCCTCGACATTCATGCTTTGATGATCGATCATCGTCAGGAGATCAAGCATCCAAGCATCCAATCCGTTCCAGATGCCTTCACACAATGATTGGATCGGCGCCAGTATGGTCGTGCAAATAATATCTACCATCCAGTCCACGAACTCACAGAACGCGTCGACGATGCGGTCCACCGCCGCCTCTACGGCGGTGATCGCCGTGGAGATTAGGTTCGATATCGCCTTCAGCCCTTCCTTGACCAGATGCGCCAGCAGAAGCAGCACGCCGCCACTGGCCACCCAGACCAGGAAATCGAAGACCATTCCGGCGATGTCGCTTATTATACTCCCCAGGCTGTAGTAGTTAGGCCCCTCGCCCATGCCCGAGTTCATTACGGACGTCGGTATCGCGGAGAGGATGTCGTTCGGAAGGTGCAGAAGATAGAGCGCCGTCGACGATATCGTAACATTGTTGCCGATGCGGCCGCCTGTCGCGTTGTGCGTGAGCATCGTCAGTATCGTCTCCGCCTGCGAGGCGGAGACGTTCTTGGAGATGACGGCGATGATGTGACCGGACGCCGTTGCTTTCAAGGGGTCGGTGCTGTAGAACGATGCTCCGCTGAATGATGTATTGGTTACGTTCTGAAGGTCGTACAGCGTATCGTTCAGCTGGCACTGCAGGGCGATAGCGCGCGGAAGGATTATCGTGTTCATTCCCTGCTAGAAGCGGGCTTTGGCGACTTTACGTTCGCATAAAAGACGTGAAAAATGAGAATACATACCTATACGGCAACATACGTCTGGGGATGAACGATGGCCTTCATTTGTATGCGTTGTCAATCAGCTCCTGAACGTTCACCCTGATGTCAGTGTCTCTTTCGAAGACCTCACCTATTCCGTTCCCTTTGTCTATGACATTGATACCCCATTGTTCCCTGAAGAAGCGTATCATCATGTCCACTTGTGGTGGATATTTGTAGCCGGTCTTGTACCTCTTATTGTTCTTCAATACGAAGACCAGTTCGTAAGGGGCGTTCCTCCAGGTGACGTAGCCCCGGAATGCTCTCTTATTCTGCTTGACGGAACCTCGGACCACTTCTATTTTTACAATCTCCCCCTTGAAGATCTTACTATTGATTCCCCGTATTGCATCTATCGAAGTTCGGTGCGCCTCGATGCAATCTTGATATATTCTAATCGGAGTGGCCGATTTGACATCCCATGAAACCGGGAATTCAGCACCAATAAAGATAAATAATATGGCTAATGAAATCACTAATATTGGAATTAGATTTATATTATAAATATTATATAATAATTCCTCAAAAATCAATAATAATAGACCACCATACACTAGACGTGTCACCCATAACAAGGTTACGAAGAAGGAACGATTTCCAAAATTTGATTCCATCAGATGCCGTGGAATTTTTTCTAAGAATATTAGCTGTTCATGACTTTGTGTCAATCGATCACATCCACGATGCCAGTTATCATACCTGTCATTGAAAAACCCACACTTATCTTCCCAATTATGTTTGAAATATCCCCTAACCAGCTAAATACAATACCTATTCCAGTAACTGTCAATCCGACAAGATCTAAAACCGCATTATCATCTTGATCGTCTGTAAAATCGATCAGAAGAATGAACAGCCCCATACAGCTAGTTAAAAAGCTGAGTGCGGAATATAGTTTCTGCTTGATCTTTAAGTCCTCATTTCCTAAATCTCCGAAAAACTCCAGTTTACCGAAAAAGAACGAACCCAGAACTGATATCACGGAAACGACTGTAGCCCCCAGCTGAACGCCTTCCGAAGTTAGGAATGTGACTATCGAGCTGCTTATCTGATCCGTTCCCTCGATGATCGAATCGATCAGCCAGTGGGTGCCGCTCATCGCGGAGACCAAACCTTGCATGATGATGTCTATTAGTATCGGGCTGATCAGCATGAGAACGAATCCGAACGGTCCGGTGAGACATTCCATCAGACTGACACCGATCACGACCAAGGTGACAATGGCCATCAGCATCTTGATCGTCGTACTTCCGAAGATGTATTCGAAGATCTCCTCAGCGGCGTGGAAGGCGCCTATCTCCCCATTATCAATTCTCGAGCAAACGTTCTTGACTGTGGAGAGCAGGCCGAACACCCATGCCTCCAATGATTCCCAAAGATTGTGTAAAGGTTCAGCGATGAGGGAGTTGAACGTATTCTTAATGAACTCGATGGCCCAGTCCACGAACGCCCAGAACGCATCAACTATCGCGTCCACCGCATCCTGCACCTCATCCCAGAGGTCCGATGCCAGGTTGCCAATCGCCTTCAGCCCTTCCTTGACCAGATGCGCTAAAAGAAGTAGCACGCCGCCGCTGGCCACCCAGACCAGGAAATCGAAGACCATGCCGGCGATGTCGCCGATCACGCTCCCCAGGCTGTAGTAGTTAGGCCCCTCGCCCATGCCCGAGTTCATTACGGACGTCGGTATCGCGGAGAGGATGTCGTTCGGAAGGTGCAGAAGATAGAGCGCCGTCGACGATATCGTAACATTGTTGCCGATGCGGCCGCCTGTCGCGTTGTGCGTGAGCATCGTCAGTATCGTCTCCGCCTGCGAGGCGGAGACGTTCTTGGAGATGACGGCGATGATGTGACCGGACGCCGTTGCTTTCAAGGGGTCGGTGCTGTAGAACGATGCTCCGTTCAACGGAGAACTGCCGACGTTCTGCAGGTCGTAAAGCGTATCGTTCAGCTGGCACTGCAGGGCGATAGCGCGCGGAAGGATTATCGTGTTCATCCCGGACTGGAAGTGCGCGCTCGTTCCGGAGACGTTCAGCACGACCAGGTATACCTGGTCGTCGGCGCTGTAACGGTATACGCCTGCGGATACCGCATCCAGGCCGTAATCGCCTTCGTCACCAGTGCCATTGATGACGATGACCTTGGCCTTTTCCGCGACGGCGCGCTCCATCTTAACCCTGAGGTACGCGTCGTAGCTGCCTCCGCTGTCGGTGCCGATGCCGATGAAGGGCGTCGAGGAGATCGTCCAGCAGGCGTTGTACTTGTTCGAGTCGTCCGAATCGATGTCCAGCTGCGCGTCGTCGCCGAGCCAGCCGGCGTTCTCGGCCACCGCCTCGAACTCCACGTTGACGCATGTCGCCGTCTCTGGAATGTCCACGTCGTACACCCAGTTCAACGTGTACAGCACGTTCTTCGTGGCGCTTATGCGCTTGGTGGCGAACTCCTGTTCCTCATCCTGATAATTTATGACGAAGAACACCGGGACGTTGTCCTGACCGTTGATAGTGTCCAGGGTCTTGTACTCCAGCAGCGTGACGCGCAGCACGGCGTCGCCGATGTACCGATCTTCATAATCCGAGTATCCATCGTCGTCGGTGTCAGAGCGCGTAGGGTCCGTCACGGAGCCGCATTGTGTGGTACCAAGTATCTCGTTCCTGTCGGAAACTCCATCGCCATCGCTATCGGACGCCCGTGGGTTCGTATACCAGCCGTCCGCTCCGAACTCCACCTCCTCCCCGTCGAGGATGAGGTCGTCATCAGAATCGCTATCAAGGGGGTTCGTCGTGCCGTTGACCTGCAGGCGCGCGTATTCCACCCGCCCTTGGGTTCCAGCCGCAACGTCCCGGACGTAGATGTGCCAGACGCTGGCGGCCTCCAAGTCGCTGGCCGAAAACGAGATGGGAGCTGAAAACAGGTTCCGGAGGACGAAGTAGTTCGCTCCGCTGCCGGTGTTGGCGGCCTTTATGACCTTCTGCGTTCCAGCCCCCTTGGCGACCTTCACTTCCAACTGGTACTGCGAACCGTGCATTATGCCCAGGACCAGGCAGAAGGACATTATCGAGGTGCTGGCACCAGCCATGGCCGGGACGCTGATGGCGATGTCCAACACGGTTCCGTTGTCCGGTATCAGATATGAATCGTCCGTCGGCCAGGCGTACGAATACTTCTCGGAACCGTCCAGCAATCCATCATTGTCTGTGTCAGCAGAGAACGGGTTCGGATCGTAAACATGCGTTCCCACGGTGCTCTGGGTGATTCTTAGGGATTCTAGAGCATCGCGGTACCCATCCCCGTCACTGTCCCTGCAGATGGTTATCGAATCAACCCCCTTTTATTCCGAGGGGCCAGATGTAAACCATCGCAAACTGTTTGTTGCCTTTAAAAATTCATTGTAATTCGGCAATTTATTGCCATTAATAGAATGATACATTTCCTTTATCTTTCGTCCAGATTCGTAATTCAATTCAATTGAACCCAACTTTCCATCGTTAAATTTTAAACTTGAGTAAGGAGACCAAATATCATCTCCAGGCCAGAGATTTAACCATTGAATGTCGGTCCATTTTTTTTCTACGGTTTTATTGAGTGGATATATTATTTTTATTGAAAATACTGATAATTGAATCCCTATCGGTGAAAACAACCGATAATCCAGTTCGATTGTGATTATGATGAATATTGTGATCGACAGCATGATTCCTGTAATTACCCAGAAGTGAAACAATATATGAGATAACCCCGTTAATAATATAAATACAAAATATAAAATATAATAATATTTTTTTGAATTTCTTGGTATGGAGATAGAAAATGCTATCGAATCTGAACCTGAATTATTCAATGCCATCATTCCTCCAAGTACAAAGAACCGAGACTGCATGTAACTGCGCATCCACCTGTTATGATTGCTGTAATATCAAAAGCCAATTTCGCACCACAACTTTTTGATGGACCATATTTGAGATCTAGCAGTCCCTGTCCGACCGAGAACATCCCGAGTTCCAATCCTATGAACCCGGCTAGGCTTTTCAAAGGCCCCCCGAATATTGCGGAAGTCCCTATTATTACGCCAAGTACACCTGCAGTAAAACTGCACAGGCCATAAAGACCGATGTTGGGAAGGCCCGCTATTGTCATAGATAACATCGTAGCCTGAGCTGCAATGACCCCGAAGAGGAAACCGAACATTGTTAACCCCTTAGACCAATCAATACCTATTTGAGAAGCTTCCTGTTCTGGAATTTGAGGCCCAGCTCCGGCATCCAAAGCGAAATTTTGGACATAGTCCGCAGTTATGCTATCAATATTGATGTTGTTGGATTCACCTCCCATGTAATCGCATGATACCATCTGTTCAATGAAATACATGGCGGCAAGGGATGCGATCATTCCGATGATGAAACTGAAAACGTTTGTCACAGCACTGATCGCCAGGATGATCGTATAGAATACAATGGCGATGCCGAACAGTATCCAATAGAGATCTCCATTAAGTGCGTTTACGAAACTTGATGCCCCTGTTGCCGTTATGAAACCGGTGTTCTCGATGTCCGATTGGATGACCACCATGGCAGAATTCAAACCGTTCAGATAGGAATTGATGGCCTTCGTGACCGGCGAGATCAATGGATCGAATACCGTGGACAACGTAGATGTGATTAAATCGATCACCCAGTCAACCATCGCGCGGAACGCGTCGACGATGCGGTCCACTGCTGCTTCCACAGCGGTTATCGCCGTGGAGATTAGGTTCGATATCGCCTTCAGCCCTTCCTTGACCAGGTGCGCCAGCAGAAGCAGCACGCCGCCACTGGCCACCCAGACCAGGAAGTCGAAGACCATGCCGGCGATGTCGCCGATCACGCTCCCCAGGCTGTAGTAGTTAGGCCCCTCGCCCATGCCCGCGTTCATTACGGACGTCGGTATCGCGGAGAGGATGTCGTTCGGAAGGTGCAGCAGGTAGAGCGCCGTCGACGATATCGTCACGTTGTTGCCGATGCGGCCGCCTGTCGCGTTGTGCGTGAGCATCGTCAGTATCGTCTCCGCCTGCGAGGCGGTGACGTTCTTCGATATGACGGCGATGATGTGACCGGACGCCGTTGCTTTCAAGGGATCGGTGCTGTAGAACGATGCTCCGCTGAATGATGTATTGGTTACGTTCTGAAGGTCGTACAGCGTATCGTTCAGCTGGCACTGCAGGGCGATAGCGCGCGGAAGGATTATCGTGTTCATCCCGGACTGGAAGTGCGCGCTCGTTCCGGAGACGTTCAGCACGACCAGGTATACCTGGTCGTCGGCGCTGTAACGGTATACGCCTGCGGATACCGCATCCAGGCCGTAATCGCCTTCGTCACCAGTGCCATTGATGACGATGACCTTGGCCTTTTCCGCGACGGCGCGCTCCATCTTAACCCTGAGGTACGCGTCGTAGCTGCCTCCGCTGTCGGTGCCGATGCCGATGAAGGGCGTCGAGGAGATCGTCCAGCAGGCGTTGTACTTGTTCGAGTCGTCCGAATCGATGTCCAGCTGCGCGTCGTCGCCGAGCCAGCCGGCGTTCTCGGCCACCGCCTCGAACTCCACGTTGACGCATGTCGCCGTCTCTGGAATGTCCACGTCGTACACCCAGTTCAACGTGTACAGCACGTTCTTCGTGGCGCTTATGCGCTTGGTGGCGAACTCCTGTTCCTCATCCTGATAATTTATGACGAAGAACACCGGGACGTTGTCCTGACCGTTGATAGTGTCCAGGGTCTTGTACTCCAGCAGCGTGACGCGCAGCACGGCGTCGCCGATGTACCGATCTTCATAATCCGAGTATCCATCGTCGTCGGTGTCAGAGCGCGTAGGGTCCGTCACGGAGCCGCATTGTGTGGTACCAAGTATCTCGTTCCTGTCGGAAACTCCATCGCCATCGCTATCGGACGCCCGTGGGTTCGTATACCAGCCGTCCGCTCCGAACTCCACCTCCTCCCCGTCGAGGATGAGGTCGTCATCAGAATCGCTATCAAGGGGGTTCGTCGTGCCGTTGACCTGCAGGCGCGCGTATTCCACCCGCCCTTGGGTTCCAGCCGCAACGTCCCGGACGTAGATGTGCCAGACGCTGGCGGCCTCCAAGTCGCTGGCCGAAAACGAGATGGGAGCTGAAAACAGGTTCCGGAGGACGAAGTAGTTCGCTCCGCTGCCGGTGTTGGCGGCCTTTATGACCTTCTGCGTTCCAGCCCCCTTGGCGACCTTCACTTCCAACTGGTACTGCGAACCGTGCATTATGCCCAGGACCAGGCAGAAGGACATTATCGAGGTGCTGGCACCAGCCATGGCCGGGACGCTGATGGCGATGTCCAACACGGTTCCGTTGTCCGGTATGAGGTACGAGTCGTCGGTCGACCAGGTGTACGAATACCTCTCTGAACCGTCCAGCAATCCGTCCGAATCGGTATCGGGATCGCAGGGATCGGTGTTGTAAGCGCTCGTCCGTTCCAAGTTGTCGTTCAATCCGTCCGAATCGGTGTCCGCGGAGAAAGGGTTCAGATCGTAGATATGAGTGCCAATTCCAGATATGCTGTTGCGCATCGCCTCGTATGAATCCCCGTACGTATCACCATCTGAATCTTTGCAAACGGAGATGGAATCCACGTAGACCGGCTTGGACGTAGTGATCTCGAATTGGAGATTGATCAAGCCGCCAGGTGTACCATCGTAGTTGTATAATGAAGATGATATAAAAGTAGTGGTCTGCCAAGCACCATTCAATACCAGGGAGCCAATGGTCACATAGTTGCCGTAGTTACTACCCTGGTATTGTTTCAGGTACGCTGTCCCAGATGATCCCCTGTAGGTCATGGTTATCACATAAGCGGTATCGCTCTGCGCACCGTTCAGGTAAAAGTTCGGGGATTGTGCCGACATGGTCATTCGAACGGTTCTCGAATCGTATGTGGTGCATGGGGACCATTCACCATTCGCCAGGATGCTGATCCCTGGCGTGCGTGAATAGGCATCGGAATCTCCGGCCGACCCCACATCGGTGGTCGATTGAGAGGTCCAGAGGACGATCCTGGTCAGGTTGATCAACGCTGAGGTCAGCCTCAACCTGAGATTCATGCCGGGGTCCGATGTGGAGATGTCAAAATAAGAGGCTGGATCAAGCTGGACCACGGAGGATGCCCCCCAGCTCTCCAGGGTGCCGATGTCGTCATAGGCGCTGCCATCCCATTGCTGGACCCCTGTGTCGGAAGCGGGACTGGTGGTGACGAATTCCAAAAAATATGTTATATCCGTGCGCGGCAGGGAAACGATGAACGTAGCTTGAACGGAACCGTTGACCACGGCGTTCCCGATCTGCCAATTGTTTTCAAGGGATATCCCAGGGCAGTTCTGCCGCCCGTCGAAGAAGTTCGAAGCATACGCGGTCGGGATAGCACTGATATGATCTATGATCACCTGATGATCGAAACGCAATCTTACGTTCGAGGCGGGCAGAGATGCGGATGAATCTGAGAACATATCGCTCTTCAGGATGAACGCATAAGTCCATGCGGTCGTCCTTCCCGGGAGAGTGGCGACCTGTATCCAATCGCTTCCGATCTGAACTGAGACGCCGACATCGGCCGATGAGGTGTAGGTTATGGATACCTCATAGTAGGTGTTGGCCTGATAGGTGTCATCGTAGACGCTCAAGTAGAAGCTGCCGTTGACCGAGGTCTCGCGCTTTCCGTTCAAGATCGCGTACCATCCGGTCCCGTCGATGATCGCCATGCCTGGCGTGTGTGAAATGATATTAGTGTCACCGGAAGCGCCCACATCCAAAGAGAACGTTTCCCATATGCCGAGCAGCTCGATATCCAGTCCATACTGTGACTGTCCGGTGCCGGATCGGTGTGCCACGCGGAACCTCCACACTCCGCTGGAATCGGCCGTGAACGAGACGCGCTCGTCCATCCCGGCTCCGTTCGTCGAAGCCGCTCTTTGGCCTCCGGATGGATTGTAAAGATACAGATCGTGATCGCAATCTGACGGGACGTCCAATGAGATGCGGACCATCTCCCCAGAGAGCAGTGGGATCGAGTAATAGTCGTTGATATCCAAAGAGCTGTCCAAATAACCGACGTACGAACCCGGGTCCAATGATGAGGCCGAAGCCATGCTATCCCCGGCATCATGACCAAGGTCGGCATCGTAGCAGATCGTGGTGAACGTCCTATCGCCGCTATTGCCTGATATGGCCGAGGAGATTGAGGCAACGGATATCGCTTTGAAGTGATAGGTCGTGCCGGGCGATAGTCCCGTAAGACTAATGCTGTGAGAGGTCCCGCCCATACCAGTGACCGTATGACCGTAACTGGTGGTGGTTCCATAGACCACCTTGCTCGTTCCCTCGATGTTCGTCGTCCAGGTGATGGTCGCGACGTTCAGGTCTGAAAGGGCGCACGCCACGTCGGAGACGGTTATGGACACCGATGCCGATGTGAAGGTCAGGTCGGCGGTGGAAGCGTTCAATGAATATGACGAACTGGACAGTACCGAGGTTATTCTGTAATGATAGACCACGCTCGAGCCCAGATTGTAGAGGGTCAATGAATGGCTGAAGACCGGTTCATCGCTGTATCGAGCGTTTCCATAGGAGGAGGTGGTTCCGTAATCGACCTTTGAATCTGATCTGACGCTCGTCGACCATGAGATGGTCGCCGATCCTGAGGCGATCGATACGCTTATGGAACTGATGGTCATCGACCCCGGGTAGGGACTGAAAGACTTGACCGGGGAGGTGTAGATCGTTGAACCATCGACCACGTATCCCTGGAGATAATATGTGACGTTCGAGCTGAGGCCGGTGATGTTCGCCTCGTACCCCACCGTCATACGAAGGAGCGGGTCGATCAAAGTGCCATTGACCCTGTTGGTCAATGCCGACCCCGTCGTTCCCCACATCAGGTATCCGAGATCGCCGACGATCTTTGTGGGCACCCGTCCTCCGAGCTGGTAGCACCAGACGACGTTGAACGCGGTATCATTTATCGGTTCGAAGCTGTTGAAGACGAACACGTTCTCATAATAGATGGTCCCGCCCGGGGGATCGAAGGGACCTGGTAAGGACATCACGGAAATGGCCCCTGTATCGATCACCGAGCCGAGATTGTTCTCGATGGTATCCACCGCATCATCAACCTGCTCCAGGCCATCGTAGGGGGTTGATACGAAGTATGATCTGAGCTCCCCTGCGAGCGCTGTCGCGTTCTCTATGGCTAGAGCTTCGTTGCTGTTCCCCCGGTGTGCAAGGACCGCGTTCATCCTTCCCTTGAGCGCTGATCTCGATCCATTGCCGTTGGCGAACATCCAGCCCTCCAGCGAATCTATGAACTCGGGCATCCTCGTGACATCGACGATGGAGAAATCGATATCGAAACGGAGGAACAGCTCCCGAGAACCGTGATGCCCCTCGACGTACAGGCAGGAGAAAGAACCTGGATATGTCGAGAAGAGCACTGGCGATCTGGCATCCAGACCGGGCGTGGACAGGCGAACGTTGCCATTCGTATTTCCCATAAGATCGCATTCGAGCGCCCAAACGCTCAGCTCCCCTTCGTTCAGAACGGTGTAGGATATGCATTGCTTCGATCCGGAGATAGCGACCGAAGCGCTTGTCATGGACCCTTCATCGATACTGTGAATCGTATGGCAAACCCAGCTGCTGGGATTCCCTAGGCAACGGCCCATCTTGATGCTGTTGTCATCGATGAAGAAGATATACCTATCATCGTTCAGAGCGACCGATCCTAGGTAATCGCCATCACACTCGTTCGATATGACGGTGGGGGTTGTTTCCAGTGCCCCTTCCATTCCCAATTGGAGATAATACACGGACCTCGATCCCTTTTCGATGAACGCCACGTCGAGCGATCCATCGGTGCATACGATGTCCCCATCGATGATGGATGCGGGCAGGGTTGCGATGAACGTGGCGTTGATGCTGCCATCGGACCATCGGATAGAGGCGACGGATGCGCTCTCCACCCCGTTCATGACCACGTTCATGAGCAGGAACATCGCCTCCCCGTCGGTGGTCACCGAGGGATGGTTTCCCTTGGACAATGGATAGCAACTGCTCCAACCCTCATGGTCATCCATGAATAGGAAATAGATGGAAGATTCGCTGGACGACGTGGTCTGACCTTGGAAAACAACAGCCATGGGGAAGGAGCTGCATTTGACGACATCTATGTTCGATATGGAGTGGAAAGAAATGGTCAGTGTTCTATCGGCGGTGAAGGTGGACAATGAATCGTTCGAACATTTCCATGCCAGCTTTTGATCACCCAGATGGCCATCGACCCAGAAGAGATGAGTAACATCACCGCAGACCATAACGCAAGGCGATGCTGCCCCGTCGTTCGAAATGGTCAGTCGCCGGTCCCGATGCTCGATCGCCGATGCCTGTTCACCCGGCTCGGTGATCGTCCCGTCGAACGTCTCCGCCCTGACGTCCGATCCTATGGCGTAGAACGCCGCTATCACCATCAGATAGACGCAGGCTATGCTGATCCATTTCTTCGCGAATGAGTTCGTCCAACTTCCCCCCGAGATGTTTGAAAAATCATGCTATTCATTGATATTTAACTGTGACCGGAGCATTCTCCTTTTGTAGAATGCTCCTAAAATGGGGGCTGCGCAGACCATTACGATGACGCATCTCATTTTCACCCACCTCCCCCTGTCAGCCCTTTATACCCTCAAGGCGAAGTTGGTGTGGTGAGCAGATGTACCGCTCCATGCCAGAGATGGTGACCGAACCGTTGGTCCATGATTTCCATTCTGTGACAGATGGAATGCTGGCCACCACCGCCATACCCCCGGTGGACGAACTGCTCGGAGGGCTGGAACCGGGAACGGTGACCACCATCGACAGCTCCGACAAACTGCTGTTCACCCTGGTCAACATGCTGAGCGTGAACTTCGTTCGCGAATGGCATCGCGACGTGATCTGGGTGGACGGCGGGAATTCCGTCAATCCTTATGATCTGACGTACGTGTGCAAGCGCTTCCGGCTGCGCCCGGAGGAGGTGCTGAACAGCATAAACGTATCCAGGGCCTTCACCGCCTACCAGATGTCCACTTTGGTGGAGGAGTCTCTGGAGGAGGAGCTCTGCCGCAGCAAGGGCGGCATGGTGGTGGTGTCCTGCTACCCGGACCTCTTTCAGGACGCGGACATGGACTGGGAGGAATCCCTGAAGCTGATGGAGAGAGGAATGGGCAAGTTACGTTCGCTAACCGCCAAGCACCGTACCGTGAGCGTGGTGACGAATTTTGGCTTAGCGAAGCTCATGTACCGCAAGGGGCTGCGCTCTCTCTTCTACGAGAAGGTCGACCGGGTGGTCAGCGTGGAGCATCGCTCCGGCTACGTGCGCATATCGCTGCCGAGGGAAGAGAAGGAGATCATGTACCGGCCGGTCCCGGCGAACCAGACCACTTTGGACGAGTACCGGAGGCGGTTCTGATGGGTCGAACCGTACCAACCTATCGCATGGCCTCGGAATCCCTCTTTCAGAGCTGGAACGATTACCGGAGAGCATTGTCGCAGGAGGACCGCGAGGCGTTCGACCGCCTTTCTGATAAGGTCCGGCTGCATGCCTCCGCTTGTTCCGTTGCCGCTTTCCTCGACCCTTTGGAGGGGGCGCTGCTCTCCATCCTCCTGGAGCAGGAGAAGGAGCTGGAGCGCCTGCGCAAGAGGGCCTGATCGAATGCGCGGATGGATCCTGGACTGCTACGCGGACGAGGTCAACAACGAGATGGTGACCTGGATAAAGACGTCCACGGGAGTGGAGCGCATCTCCGACCGCGAATACCGCCCGTGCTTTTACGTTAAGCCTTCCGCAGAGAGAAGGCAGGACCTTCTCCTTGGCCTCAAGGAAGCGGGAGTAGAACACCGCTGGGAACAGCATCGCACCTGGCTGACCGGACCGTTGGAGGATGTTCTGAAGGTCACGCCGCGCGGATACCGCAACCTGATGCCCTTGGCGAGGACCGTCGACAAGTGGGGATGCCACCGGGACCACACGCTTTTCAATGTCGATACGCGAATGGACACCCGCTACTTCCTGCACCGCAAGGTATTCCCGATGGGCCTGATGGACGTGGAGAGATGGAAGAACCTTGATACCCCTTTCCGGCTGGACTACCCGATGCCGGAGCTGCGTTCCTGCGAGCTGACGCTGGAGACCTCCACCCGCCGGGGCATGCCGACATTGGAAGACCGTCTGAAGCGAGCGACTCTTGACGATGTGGTCATGGAGGGCAAGGAGGCGGACATCCTGGAGCTTCTGCAGCAGGCCCTTCGGGACCAGGACCCGGACGTGCTTATCACGGACGGCGGCGATAGCTTCCATCTCCCGTTCCTGGAGAAGTGCGCCGAGCGGAACGAGATGGAGCTGGAGCTCGGAAGGGAAGGAGGAAAGCGCCGCGGGAAGGGCAAGAGCTACTTCACGTACGGACGGATACTCTACAAACCCCCAGCGTACAAGCTGCGCGGGCGCATCCATCTGGACAAAGGTTCGTCGTTCATCTTTCAAGAGGGAAAGATGGCCGGACTGATCGACCTCTGCCGTCTTTCGCGCATATCGATGCAGGACATGGCCCGGATGTCCCCGGGAAGCGCCATCAGTGCCATGCAGGTGAACGAGGCCAGCAAGATGGGCTCGTTGGTGATGTGGAAGAAGAATTTGCCCGAAGACTTCAAGACCGCCGCTGAGCTGGTGGCCAGCGACCGCGGGGGCCTGATATACGAGCCGAAGGTCGGCCTGCACGAACACATCCAGGAGGTGGATTTCACCTCGCTCTATCCAAGCATCATGGTCCGTCACAACATCTCCCCGGAGACGCTGAACTGTGATTGCTGCCAGGACAGCGGGGAGCCCGTGCCCGGACTGGGCTACTGGACCTGCTCCAAGCGCAGGGGCCTGCTTGGTCGTGTTCTGGAGCCTGTCGTGCGCCGGAGGATATCGCTCAAGCGCCTGAAGAAAGAGGGGGGCCGGAGAAGCCAGATCTACGACCAGCAGGCCAAGGTGCTCAAGTGGGTGCTGGTGACCTGCTTCGGTTATACCGGTTACCGCAACGCCCGTTTCGGCCGCATCGAGTGCCACGAGTCGATCACCGCTCATGGCCGGGAGATACTGATGAGATCGGCGGAGGTGGCCGAGCGTCGCGGTTTCCGCGTGCTTCACGGGATAGTTGATTCGCTGTGGCTTTCCGGGAACGGGGACGTCGAGGCCTACTGCCGGGAGATAGGGCAGCGCATGGGCATACCGCTGGTCTGGGACGGGGAGTACAAATGGATAGTTTTCCTGCCGAACCTGACCAATGGCGCCGGGGCGCTGAACCGTTATTACGGCGCCTTCCAGGACGGGGAGCTGAAGGTGCGCGGAATAGCCCTCCGAAGGAGGGACACCTGCACGCTGGCCAGGGAGCTGCAGCAGGGCATGCTTGATAGATTGGTGCTGGGAGAGGACGCTGAGGGCTTCCGCCATCGCATACCGGAAGCGCTGGACGTTCTTGATTCGTTCATACGGGACCTCAGGGACATGGAGACGCCGCTGGAGAAGCTGGTGCTCTCGAAACGCATAACCAGGGAGCTGAACGAGTACCGTCAGAAGAACGATCAGTTCCGTGCGTTATGCCAGCTGGAGGACCAGGGCTTCCGCACGCCTCCCGGGGAAGCGGTGGAGTTCATCATGATCAAGGGGAAGGAGGTTAAGGTGGCCCAGTTCCTGGAAGGGGACGAAGAGTACGACGTGGGCCGGTATGAAGAGCTTTTGTTCCGGGCCGCGGGGGAGCTTTTATCGCCCTTCGAGCTCGGCCAGGACCGGCTCCGGGACTTCTATCGCAGGAACGGTGCGAAATAGTATAGAAGGATCGGCAGCAGCAGGCAGCCGGTCAGGTGCACCCGGCTTATGCCGACCTTTCCGGGGAACGTGCCGAGAATGGTCGATAGGGTCAACAGGACCAGACCGCCAGGGCCGGCCAGTATGAAAGAGAGGATGACCATCCCGACCAGGGCGCCCTGGTTCAATCTGGTGAGATCGCGGCCTTGCGCCCGGAGCAGCAGCCCACGACCGAGCCGTAGGGTGAGAATGTAGGACACCAGGGACGTGAAGAGGATGCACAGGAGCAGGGACGGCATGTCGTTGACGGAAAGAGCGGGCATGGCCTCCTGCATCGCCAGCAAAGTGCCGCTCCTTCCTTTCCCGATCAGCAGTAACGTCCCCAGGCCGAGCACCGCCGCTCCGGTTCCTACGGCCGACACGGTCGATATGAACTCCTCCGGGCCTCCGCGGGAGCGGGGCAGCATGGTCGAGAGCACCGCTCCGGCAGTTGCGGTGACCCCAGGCAGCCAGCCTACCAACCCGCCCATGAACGATCCCTTCAGAGCCCCGGTGACGGATGGCAGTGGGTCCGCCTCTGCTTCCTGCTCGGGCAGGCGACCGCGCGAGGAGCCGAGGAGCAGCGGCAGCCCGAAAAGACCGGTGAAAAGGGGCATCAGCATGTTCCCCTCCACCCCCTTCCAGATATTCTCCCCCGGGACCAGCCCGTCCATGGCCATGACGCCCAGGACGCCCGAGCATAGGAAGAGCAGCACGGACCATGCCACGATGGGGAGGCGGTCCTTGCGGACGATCCACCTGCCGATGAGCGTCCGGTCCCCTGCCGTCATCCCTCGGCCGCGTATGCGGAAGGATTGCGATCTGGTCTGGACGTACCAAATACCGTGATGCCGATGCACGTACCCGATGACCCTGGCCGAGTCCCCGTGCACCGGGAAGTGCCTTTTCAAGGAAATCATCTCGGCCGGTGTGATCCGACCGCCCCTCATGTCCAGCTCCGCCTTCGGATCGGCCTTCCCGCTCTCCGCCCAGAACAGCAGGAACGGGACGCACAGCAGCAGCCAGGGGATGGCCGGAGCGATGAGATCGAGGGCGTTGGTGGCCTGAACGTGAACGAACGGTAACGGAAGCAGCACGATCGTTCCGGCCATGGCCCCGACCAGGCTGCCCTGGGCCGCTGCCAGCAGGGCGTTCATCCCTTTCCCCTCCAGAAGTAGGCGGTGGGACGGCAGAACGGACATGCACTCCGTCTCGTCGGGCACGCCCATTATCAGGGACGGAATGTAGTCCAGGAAGGAATGGCAGATCGCCGCCGATAGTATCGTGCAGGCCAGCAGGAGAGCGGGAGGGAGCGAGCAATCCGTTGATGAACAGAAATCCTCCAGGAAAGGGGATAGCGATGGAGCACTGATTATGAGCAGCACCGCCAAAGTGTTCACGTGTATGCCTGGCGCCAGTCCGGAAAGGGCACCGAGACCCATTCCGAAGAGGGTGAAGTAAAGAAGGAGGAGAAGGTCCGCGCCAGGCACGTTTGCCCAGCCGAACGCGGGATGAATAGGCCTGCGGCTGCAATCAGGCTGAGCGGCGTTCCTGCTTAATATATGGAAAATCATAGCAGGCCGCTCATGCCAGCCGTGCGCGCGGAGAAACTGACCAAGGTGTTCGATGACCTCAGGGCAGTGGACGCCATAGACTTTCAGATAGAGGAGGGGGAATGCTTCGGGTTCCTCGGCCCTAACGGCGCGGGAAAGAGCACCACCATGCGCATGATCCATTGCGCCAGCCCGATAACGTCCGGAAAGCTGGAGGTCCTAGGCATGGAGGTCAACGGCAAATGTCGGGACATCAAGGCCGCCATCGGCGTCGCCCCCCAGGAGAACAACCTGGATCCCGACTTCACGGTGCGCAGGAACCTCACTGTATACGGGCGGTACTTCGGGCTTCCCAAGGAAGTGCTGGAAGAACGGGCGGACCATTTGCTCGAGTTCATGCAGCTCTCCGAAAAGAAGGATGAGAAGATACAGGAGATCTCCGGAGGCATGAAGCGCCGCCTGATCATCGCCCGGGCGATGATGAACGACCCCCAGCTCCTGATCCTCGATGAACCGACGACGGGGCTCGACCCCCAGGCCCGCCACCTCATCTGGGAGAAGGTGCGCGAGCTGAAAAGGAAGAAGGTCACGGTCATCCTTACAACCCATTACATGGACGAGGCGGAGCGGCTGTGCGACCGCCTGGTCATCATGGACCACGGGAAGATAATTCTCCAAGGGAGGCCGCGGGACCTCATCGACCAGGTGATCGGCACCGACGTCATGGAGATCGACGAGCCCACGGACGATATGGAAACGTACGTGAAAGGGAGGGGCTGGCAGTACGAGCGGACCATCGATAGGATGCTGATCTACACCAAGGAAGGTCAAAGCGTCGCCGCCGAGCTCAAGGAACACTTCGCCATGAGCTACTACCTCATCAGGAACGCCACGCTGGAGGACGTCTTCCTCCGCTCCACCGGGAGGGCGCTGGTGGAATGAGCCTGCTGTCCAACATCTCCTGGCGCTCCATCGCCCTCTGGAAGCGCAACCGTGATGTTTTTCTAACCACGTGGAAGACCAACTTCCTGCCGCCCTTCCTTGAGCCGATACTGTACCTGGTGGCCATGGGCCTCGGCTTCGGGGCGCTCATCCAAGCGGACATAGAGTACGGCGGGAAGAGCTTGGAATACATCAAGTTCCTTGCTCCCGGACTGGTGGCCATCAGCATCATGTACGGCGCGTTCTTCGAGTGCACCTACTCGTCGTTCGTCCGTATGTACTACCAGAAGACCTTCGATGCCATACTCGCCACCCCCCTATCACTGGAGGACATCATCGCCGGGGAGATACTGTGGGGAGCGACCAAGAGCTTCATCAACGCCACCATCGTTCTGGGGGTAATCGCCGCCTTCGGGTACGCCGAGCTTCCAGGGCTGCTGCTGATACCTCTGATCGCCTTCGTCGGCGGGCTGATGTTCGCCTCCCTGGCCATGCTCTTCACCGCCATAGTCCCGAACATGGACTCCTTCAATTACCCGTTCTTCCTGCTCATCACGCCGATGTTCCTGTTCAGCGGGACCTTCTTCCCGTTGAGCGTGCTCCCGGAATGGGGCCAGCAGCTTGCCCTGACATTGCCGCTCACGCACATAGCCAACATCACCAGGGACCTCTCCTACAACCTGCTGAGCATCGAGGTCGCCATCGGGGCTGTTTACATCATCGTGCTGACCGCGGCGTGCTTCCTCGCCTCGGTGTACCTGATGAAGAAGCGCCTGGTCAAATGACCTGGACCTTGCCGTCCTTGACCTTCACGCTCACTAGGGTGCGGACATTCTGGCCGATCTCCCGTTCCAGCTCGTCCAGCCGGTCGGTCTTCTTCACCACCACGATGACGTCCCGGACGTCCACGCCTATGGTCTTGAGGGCTTTTACGATCGCTCTCAACGTTCCGCCAGTGCTGACCACGTCGTCAAGCACTATCACGCGATCGCCCTTCTTAAGGCCGTTTATGAAAAGGTCCTTCTCCGAGTAGCCGGTTGTCTGGCGCACGCTCACCTCGCCCGGCAGGCCGTATTTTCGCTTGCGAACGACATTGTAGGGGATGCCGGTCATCAGGGATAACGGCACGATCAGCGGAATGGCCATGGCCTCCGCCCCCACCAGATAATCGACGTCCAGGTCCATTAGGTCATAGATCCGGTCCAGCACCTCGTCCAGAACCTGGGGGTCCATGGCCGGGATGCCGTCCGTGATTGGGTTCACGAAGTACTGGTACTCGCCGAAGCGAACCACGTCGCTCTTCTCCAGGCTATCCTTCAATCGCTCCAGCATGATGATCGTGATGATATGGCCTGGCCGTTCATTAATTGTGCGCCTGCCAAGGCAGTCATTATATTCCTTGCGTTGGCATCCGAACGGCATGAAAGTTCTGGTGGGCAAGGACGCGGACATCAAGGAAGGCCGCCTCAAAGGGGTGATGGCCGACGGACGGAAGTTCGTGGTCGGAAGGTACAATGGACTATTGTTCGCTATGGATGGCAAATGCTCGCACGCCGGGTTCGACCTGATCTACGGAACGGTCCGCGATGGCACGGTGATATGCCCTGCGCACGGCGCGGCCTTTGACGTGAGGGACGGAAAGAAGGTCGCCCATTCCGGGGCTAAGGACCTGCGCGTATACATCGTCTCCGTGGAAGGGGATGACGTGTACGTGGAGATCTGATCACTTTCTAGGCAGGGCCTCGTCACCGTCGGCCTTCTGCCACTTGGCCCCCTTCTTCTTGATCTTCCCGGAGGCCGCCAGATGCCTGATGGTCCGGCGGACCATGTCCTCCGGTACATCGATCTGGAACTGCTCCTTGAAGCCCTTCTGGATGCCTAGAACGGTCTGCGGCTGGTAAAGCGTCTTGGGAAGCAGAGTCCGCAGGTCCTCGTGCAGGTTCCAGGGGAATATGAACCAGGTCCAGTCCTCCTCCGGGACCTCGACCTCGTAGTAATCGGGCTGCTTCTTGGAGTGGGTGATGTGCAATAGCGTGGCGGTGCGCACCTCCTTCGGACCCATGTCCATCAGGTGCTTCTCGGCCAGCATCAGGCTCTCCCCGGTGTCGGTTATGTCGTCCACGATGAGCACCGATTCGCCCTCGATGCTGGCGTTCAGCTCCTGGGTCAACAGCGCCTTACCTCCATGGTTGGCGGTGACGCCCCAATGCTCGGTCTTGACCGCGTAAAGCCGCTTCACCTGCAGGTGGTCGCATATCACCCGGGCGGGGACCCAGCCACCGCGGGTCAGACCGATCACCACCGTGGGCCGGAAGCCGTTGTCAGCTATGTCGTAGGCGACCGCCTCGGTCCACCGCGCGATCTCGTCCCAGGTCAGTATACGGCACTTGAAGCTCTCCACCTTCTCCATCAGGTCCACTCCGCTGAGCACCTCGACCGCGATGCGAAGAAATAACGTTTGCCGTTCAGAGCATCGCCGGAACGACCTCCGCGCGCCTGGTGTCGAACAGGCCGCGGTCGCTTATCTTCAGCTCCGGAACGACCAGCAGCGATTGGAAGGAGAGGGTCATGAACGGAGCGGGCAGACGGCAGCCCAGGTCGGTCAGCTTGTCCACGAGCTGGTTCTCCTTCTGCGCCACGACGCGGGCGGGAGAGGTGCTCATCAGCCCGGCCACCTCCAGCGGCAAGGTGGAGAGCTCGTTCCCGTCGCATACCGCGAACCCTCCGGTGCGGGAGACGGCATCGATGGCCCTGGCCATGTCGTCCGGGGAAACGCCCACGGCCAGGATATGATGGGAGTCGTGCGCCACGCTCGTGGCCATCGCCCCCCGCCTCAGCCCGAACCCCTTGATGAAACCCAGTACCGGTGGTTCGTTCTCGTAGCGGTTCACCAGCGCAAGATGAAGCACGTCCTGCTCCGGCGATCCCCTCAATGTCCCTTCCCTCACCGGCAGCTCGGTGACCAGGGAACCGCTCTCGATGCGGTCCGGGAAGGCCTCGATCACCCTGACGGACGCCCTATCTCCTTCGGCCCTCAGCAGCAGGTCCGGGCCGACCAGGTCCCGGGGAACCATGCCGAGACCGTTCGTTCTGGGTTCCGCCAAAAAGAGAGGCGCGCCGTCCTCGGCCACCAGCTTTCCGGCGATGTATACCTGCTGGACCTTGAAATTGCGCAGGTCCTCCACGATCACCAGGTCCGCGGTTCGCCCCACGGCCACGCTTCCTCCGGGCAGATTGTAATGCCAGGCCGGCCAGGCGGTTACCGCCCGGATGGCATGCATGGCCGGCATGCCCAGGGCCACCGCCTTCCTGAGCAGAACGTCCAAGTGACCGTTCACCAGGTCCCTGGCTCGGATATCGTCGGAGACCAGCATGCACTCGTGCTTCTTGGCGAAAGGCATGAGAGCGCGCAGGTCCCGGGACGCGCTGCCCTCCCTGACCTGGATCCACATCCCCAGGAAGTACTTCTCCTCCGCCTCGTCCGCGGTCATGCTCTCGTGATCGGTCCGCATTCCGGCGTTGATGTACTTGACCAGGTCCTTGCCGACCAGACCGGGGCAGTGGCCGTCGATGCCTTTCCAGAAGGCCTTGGCCGCCTTGATCTTGGATATGATGCGCGGATCGTCGTTCAGCACGCCCTCCACGTCCATGACCTCGCCCAGCCCGACGAAGCGGGGGTCCTTGAGCATGGACTCTATCTCAGGGATGCCTATGGTCGCCCCGGACCTCTCGTACTGGGTGGCTGGAACGCAGGAGGGGGCGGTCAGGAAAATGCGCAGAGGGACGTTCGAAGCGTCCTCCAGCATGAGCTCTATCCCCTTCATGCCCAGGACGTTGGCTATCTCGTGAGGGTCGGAGACCACGGCCGTCGTCCCGTGCGGTACGGCCGCCTCGGCGAAGCGCGACGGGCACAGCTGGGACGATTCTATGTGAATGTGCGAGTCTATGAGACCGGGAAGCAGGTATCTGTCCGGCGCCATGTCCAGAGGGACTATTTCCATGAACTTGCCGTCCTCCATGACCACTCGGCTGGGGACTATCCTCCCGTTCACCACGTCCACCAGCTGACCTTCCACCACCGCCCGGCTCATGGGACCGATTCAGCTCTGGAGAGGCAAAAACCTTTTGACATCTCCTTCCGATGGTCAGACATGACCTATCCCCGGCAGGTCCTCAACCGGATCAAGTGGGGCGGCGGGCTGAGCGGGGTAGTGATAACCTACGTCCACCGCGGCGGACCGGATGATCTGGCATCCGTCAACGGCGAGGACATCACGGAACTGGGCAGATCGTTCTTCACCTTGAGGGAGGGGCAGATACCCTATCACCGGATAGTGAGGATAGAAAAGGAAGGGGAAGTGGTTTTCCAGATCTAATGCCTGGGCTCGTTGCAGTTCGGGCAGTTGTGCATGAAGGCTGGGAAGTTGACCCCGCACTTGCGGCACTTGGCCATCTCCACCTTTTTGTCCTTGTGCTCGGCCGGAGCGGTAGCGGGCTGCTCGGGAGCGGCCGGGGCCGGTTGCGGAGCGGGCTGAGGAGCGGGCGGGGCCTGCTGAGGCGGTTCCGGGGCCACCTGGTACTGCTGGGCCTGGTACTGCTGGTACTGCGGCTGGAATATGTCCTGCAGCTTCAGGAAGCCGAAGAGCATGATCAGCCCCGGGATGACGTAAACGAAAAAGCCCACGATGGTCCAGATGAGCAGGGAATCGCTGGCCTGCTTGAAGCGTCCCTGGTCCAGGTTGGCGAAGACCTGGTTCTTGAGCATGAGCAGGAGCACGATGCCCAATCCGGCGGCGACCAGCGAGGATATTCCCCCGCCGAGGTTCCCTGCCAGTATGGAGATCACCCCTGCCAGCAGGGCGATCAGCGTGAATATCAGGGCGAAGAGCTGTCCTATGTAGACCAGCTTGCGGGCCTCGGCGACACTGGCGGGAAGCCAGGGCGGGCCGTTCTCGGATGCCAGGAAATCGTTCAGGTCCATATTAATCCTCCAAAGGGATCCATCCCACTGGGTTTTGTACATGGGATTCGGAAATTTCAATCTATCGAGCCCGGAGGATGCTGAGCAGGTACCGGGGAAGCTCACAACTATTAAATATCATCCCCCGGCTACGAAAGGCGTCAAGGTTGAAATGGATGAAAAATGAGGATTTCAAATACCTGTACGACCGATTGAAGGAACCCTCTGATATCGACGCGCTCTCCAAGGAACTTAACCTGGACCGCGAACTTCTGACCGTCATATACACCCAGAGGCACCAAAGGGAGTGCATAAAGAAGCACTACCGGATCAAACGCGACGCGCCGAGGCTGCTCAGGTCCTGGCGGAGCGGGGAGACCCTGCTGGATATCTCCCGCCGCTATGAGTTCTCCCCGGTCCTCACCGGCCTGATCCTGTTCAACGAGTCCGGGAGGTCCAACAAGCAGTACTGGGCCTTGGTGCGCAATCCTGAATCGATCACCGACAAGGATCTGCGCCAGCAGATCGAGGAGGTGACCGCCGCGGACATCATCAACTCCCCCGAGGGGGACATGAGACAGAAGCTGCGCGGCAAGTGGGGCGAGAAGAACCTGCAGGACTGGCTGGACGGTCAGGGCATCACCTACCGTACGGAGAACGACCTGCGGGGCAATTACACCAAGACCCCCGACGCCTTGCTGGACAAGCCCATCGTGGTCAATGGCTGGAAGATCAACTGGATCGAGTCCAAGGCCTCCTTCGGCGATTTCGTTGAAGTGAACAAGAACACCCGGAAGCAGCTGCAGCCTTACGCTGAGCTTTTCGGCCAGGGACTGGTTGTCTATTGGTTCGGGTTCGTGGACGAGATAACCATGGAGGACGGCATCTACATAACCGATTCGTCCCTGACCAGGCTGAACTGCCGTTCGGTGGAGTAAGCTCAGCCTGAACAGCTTAAATATCTATCATCTTTATTTTAGTCCATGGACCGGGGCGATGTCATTTCCGCCAGTGATTTGGAGCGGTACGGCTATTGTCCGCTCAGCTGGTGGTTGGGGCGGCAGTCCCAGTCGCATACGCCCGAACAGGAGCAGGGGGAGATCGCCCACCGGGACAAGGCCGCGGAGTATCGGCGCATACGGAGCATAGAACAGAAGGCCTGGGACTGGGAGCGCATGGTCTTCCTCTTCTCCCTGGTGGCCACGGTGCTCGCGGTGACCGGGATATCCCTGATGAGGGCGGCCGGCAGCGCGGACATCGACTGGATATTGCCATTGCTCAGCATAATCTGGTTCCTGGCGGTCATCGCCATGCTGTACCTCTCGGCGCAGAGGGGAAGGGCCATCATCAAGGTGCGGCGCCTGCAGATAGTGGCCATCATCGGACTGGTCCTGATGGCCGTGGCCATGAACGTCGGCAACCTGCTGCGGGCCGACCCCATGGTCTCCATGATCCTGGAGGCCCTGGCGTTGCTGTGGCTCATCGCGGCCTCCGTCGCCCTGTACATCTCGCTCTCCGCCTCCCAGAAGGCCGGGGAATGGAAGGACCTGGAAGGGCTGGATGGAGAGATACATTATGTAGGGACGGACAGCTCGTCCCTGTATCTCTCGGAGCGCTATGGGCTGAGCGGCCGTCCGGACTTCGTGCTGGAGATCGACGGACAGCTGATCCCCGGCGACCTGAAGACCGGAAGGACCCCGAAAGGACCGCTCTTTTCGCACATATTGCAGGTGGCGGCCTACTGCCTGCTCATCGCCGAGACCTCGGGCAGGCGCCCTCCCTACGGACTTCTCCGTTACGGCAGCGAGGAGCACGAGATCGAGTTCGACCCGGAGCTGGAAAGGATGCTCCTGGACAAGTTGGAGGAGATGCGCGGGCTGATGCGCAGCGGCGAGGTGCACCGCAATCACATGCGACCGGGGAAATGCGCCAGCTGCTCCCGCCGCGACTCCTGCCCAGAGAAGCTGGTCTGATCATTCCACGGTGACGCTCTTGGCCAGGTTCTTTGGTTTATCGATAGAGCACCCGCGGCGCTTGGCCACGTAGTATGACAGGGCTTGGAGAGCCACGGTCACCGGTATCGGGGAGAAGACCGGCTTGACCGGCGGGACGTAGAGCATGCGCTCGCACAGTCTGGACAGGTCGGTGTCGCCTTCCAGGCCTACGCCCAGCACCGGGCTGTCCCGGGCGGCCACCTCGGAGATGTTCGCAAGCATCTTCTCATAGGTGTGGTCCCCCTTGATGGCCACCGCGATCACCGGGGTGGTCGAGTCCAGCAAGGCCAGGGGACCGTGCTTCAGCTCCCCGGCGGCGAAGCCCTCGGCGTGAATGTAGGATATCTCCTTGAGCTTAAGGGCGCCCTCCAGCATGGTCGGGTAGTTGATGTTGCGCCCGATGAAGAAGCAATGGTCGGCCTGGTCGACCATCTTGCTCGCCTCCTCTATGTCGTGGATGTGGTTCAGCACCGACTGCACCATGTTGGAGGATTGCCTAAGCGAGGATAGCGCGCTGCGCATGGAATCATGGCTCAGGGTTCCGTTCCCGTAACCGATGCGGATGGCCACCAGGTACATGGCCAGCAGCTGGGTGATGAAGGTCTTCGTGGCCGCCACCCCGATCTCCGGACCGGCCCTGGTGTACAGCACCTCGTCCACCTCCCTGGATATGGTCGAGCCGACCACGTTGGTGACGGCGAGCGTGCGGCACCCCCGGCGCCGGGCCTCCCTCGCCGCAGCCAGTGTGTCAGCGGTCTCTCCGCTCTGAGTGATGAGAATGACCAGCGGTGCCTCGCGGGCCCCTGGTGAATAGCGGTACTCGGACGCGAGCTCCAGAGTGGTGGGCACCCCGGCGAACTCCTCCATGGCGTACTTGCCGACCATGGCCGCATGGAACGACGAACCGCAGGCGACGAGCTTCACCGACGGGAAGTCCGTCCGGGCCAGCACCTCCCCGTTCTCGACCAGGTCCAAAGCCCCGAGCAAGGTGTTGTGGATGGCGTTCGGTCCCTCGAATATCTCCTTGAGCATGAAGTGCTCGAAACCGCCCTTCTGGGCGTCCTCAGCGGACCAGGTCACCATCGAGGGCTCCCTCTTCACCATCGTTCCAGCGGGATCATAGAGCGCCACCCCGTTGGGGGTCAGCGAGACGGTCTCCCCGTCCATTACGAAGAGCACCTGATTGGTATAGCTGAGCAATGCGGTAACGTCGGAGGCCAAGAAGTTCTCCTTTACCCCCAGTCCGACCACCAGGGGGTTCTCCTTGCGGGCGGCGGCGATCTCCGGGCTTCCTTCTCGCACCGCGGCGATGGCATAGGTGCCCTGGATCTCCTGGACCGTGTCTGCCAAGGCCTGGCGCAGGTCGCCGGAATAATGCGCCTCCATGAGATGCACCACCACCTCGGTGTCCGTCTCGGAGGTGAAGTGATGCCCCTCTGATTCCAACCGCTCGCGCAGGGCGGTGTAGTTCTCGATGATACCATTGTGCACGATGGCCAGCTTCCCATCGCAGGAAACGAAGGGGTGAGCGTTCCTATCGGACGGACGACCGCAGGTGGCCCAGCGAGTGTGCCCTATCCCGGTTCGCCCTTCGAACTTGGGCAGCACCTTCTGCAGGACCTCCAGCTCCCCCTGCCTTTTCAACAGCACCAAGCGGCCGTCCTCGACCATGGCGATGCCGGCGGAATCGTACCCCCGGTACTCGAGCCGTTTAAGGCCTTCCATCAGCACTTCCGAGGCCCGGCGATGGCCTGAGTATCCGACGATGCCGCACATCAGACCACTATGCTCCTGTCCTCGAGGGTCCCGCTCACCTTGGCGCCGTCGCCCACGCGTGAGTTCGCTCCCACGATGGTGCCGGCGGACAGAACCACCTTCGGACCTATCTGGGTGAACTCGCCGACCATGCTGCCGGCCTTCTCCACCTTGAAGAAGTCGTCCTCCACCCGGACCTGGGCCAGCCCGGAGGGCGAGGAGAAGCCGGTCATTATCCGGCACCCGTCATCGATGACCGCCCGGGAGATGTGGGCGTGCGAACCGATGGACACGTTGTTCATGATCATGGAATTGTTGATGTAGGAATAGGGCGCGATGTGCACCCCGTTCCCTATGCTGGTGGTCGGGAATATCGTCACGTAGGGACCGATCTCGCACCCCTCACCGATGGAGACCGGCCCTTCGATGTAGCAGCCCGCGCGGATCCTGGAGCCGGCGCCGACGAACACCGGGCCGCGCATCGTTACCCCTGACTCGATGGTCCCGGAGGTCTCCTGGCCAGAGAGGTTGAAGGCGTATTCGTTCAGGCGGATGAGGTCCCATGGATATACCGCATCCATCCAGCGTCCGGTGGAGCGCACCGCCTCGATCTTGAGGCGGGGCATGCAGCTGTGCAGCACGTGCGTGATACCGGACTTTCCGGCCATTACCCCCTTCTCCAGGTGGTCGAATATGCTGGGAGGGAAACGGTAGATGCCGGTGTTGATGATGTTGCCCACCTTCTTATCGGGCTTCTCGATGATGTCCACCACCCGGCCGGACTCGAGCTGCACCACCCCGTACTTGGAGGGCATCTCCGAATCGGTGACCAGCATGGCCAGTCCCCCCTTGTGCTTCAACAGGTCGGAGATGACCTGGGCGTCGATGATGTTGTCCCCGGCCACCATGATGAAGTCCTCCTTGACCTGGTCCCGGACCGCCAGGGCGGCGTGGGCGGTGCCCAGCTGCTTCTCCTGGATGGCATAGGAGATCTTGACCCCGAAGCGCGAGCCGTTCCCGAAGAAGGACATTATGCGCTCCTTCATGTAGCCCACCACCAGGATGATCTCGGTTATGCCGTTGGCGGCCAAGGCCCGGACGACATACTCCAGGATGGGGCGGTTGCCGATGGGGATCATGACCTTGGGCCGGGAAACGGTGAACGGACGGAGCCTGGTCCCCTCCCCGGCGGCCAGAATGACAGCTTTCATCAAATGGTCCTCTGGGGATAGCCATCCCTGTGACCGTTTATTAATCTTTTTCGCGTCCTTTGATTGACGGCAAATGATAATGGGGAGGAAAGTTGGTTAAAATATCATGAGGGTCGGGCGGATAAGGTACATAACATGGCCGACCTACCCACATCCTCCCTACCTTCCGAGATCTTACGATTCCTGGAGAACGCCGGTGGGCATTCCCTCATCGTCCGGGGCAACGCCGGTACCGGAAAGACCACCTTCGTGCTCCAGATAGCCGAGGAGTTCAAGGACCGCCAGAGGGCGCACTATCTCTCCACCCGGGTATCGGACGCCTCGCTGCTCCGGCAGTTCCCCTGGCTGGCCGATCGGCTGATCACCCGGGAGGAGACCGGGACCCGCCGCCGGTCCGGCTTCGGAAGACTGAAGGGAATGGGGTCCGGCGACCTGGTCGTTCCCAGGAAGGAGATGACCGTCTCCATCGGCCGGACCATGCCCGATCTGGAGAACCTTTACGACCTGGTGGAGAAGGGTGGGGAAAGGGTGCTGGTGATCATAGACAGCATCGACGCCCTGGCCGATCGATATGAACTGCAGTGCCGAGAGCTGATGATCGCCCTGCAGCGGGACCTGGTGGAAGGCCAGGGCGCGAACCTCATCTTCGTGCTGGAGAGCAACGACCATATGCTCGATTACCTGGGGGACGGGGTGGTGGAGTGCAGCCGGGTGGAGCACGAGCGGCGCCTGGTACGTGAGATGGACCTCATGAAGCTGCGTGGGGTGGAGGTGCAGCAGCCCCTTTACCTGTTCAGCTTGAAAGGTGGCAAGTTCCGCTGCTTCGGGGCGGGATGGGACCGGGGTTGCGGAATGAGAAAGGAGTTCGTCCGACCAGAGGACCCTGCGGGCCGTGTATCCTACGGGATAATCGACCTGGACGAGATGCTCGGGGGTCTCTCCCCGGGTGCGGTGACCCTCATCGAACTGGGGGCTGGTCTCCCCCCGACCGTCAGCGGACTGCTGGAAAGATCTCTGGTCTCCAGCTTCGGCAAGGCCGGGCGCGGCGTGCTCTGGGTACCGCTGCGCAAGGAGAGCGGGGCGGGGGCCCGGGCCATCTTGCAGAACTCCCTTACGGACGCGGACATGGAGAGGACGGTCCGGGTCGTCGAGCCGGCGTCCCAGATGGACCTGCGCAGCGACAGGTACGTGATGGGCGTGGAGGGCTCCATCGTCTCGGACGACCTGAAGTGGAAGAACATCGCCTACGCCCTGGACGGGAACGCGCAGCCTTTCCTCTCCTTGATGGGGTTCGACTCCCTGGAATCTATCTACGGCGGGGAGGTCATGGAGGGACTGGTGGACCACCTGGCCGCGGTGAAGCGGAACGGGGGGGTCTTCGTGGGACTGACCTCCCCGACCTCCCGGTCCACGGCCAGATTGGCCGACCTGGCGACGGTGCACCTGAGGGTGGAGAGGATAGGCGGGACGGTGGTGCTCTACGGCAGCAAGCCGTTCACCGAATGCTTCGCTTTCACGGTGGAGGAAAGGCCCCAGGGAGGGTGCGTGTCCCTGACCCCGTTGGTGTGAGGTGCTGAAAATGTTCAAGACCAATTTCCCGCAGATGTGCTCGGTTCTGATGCTCGGCACCCCCGGTGTGGGACTCCTGGAGTTCCAGATGGGCATGGTCAAGGAATACCTGGACCAGGGCGAACCGGTGGTCTTCGTGACCATGGACCTTCTGCCGAAGGACCTGCTCAACGCCATGGAGCGCTTCGGCATATCCCTGGACCTTTTGGGCAAGGGGCTGTACGTGATCGACTACCATTCCAGCCTGCTCGGGAATTCGGACGATCGCGAGCCGGGGGACCGCGCGAAGGTGCGCCGCATACACGACCTGGAGGGGATCATGTTCAACGTGGCCAACATCTACGAAGAGGAGAATCGGCCACTGAGGATATTCATGCACACCCTCTCCACGCTATTCCTATACAACCAGGCCAGCGTGGTCCTGAAGTTCTTCCAGATCAGCACCTCCCGCATCCGGAGCGAGTTCGGGACGGCCATCATCTCGGTGTTCGACGGAGTGCACGACGAGAAGGCCCTCAATCACCTGGTGGCCCTGGCGGACGGGGTGCTGGAGCTGCGTTTCGATAACGAGCTTAACCGGGTGCTCAGGGTCAGGCACATGCGGGGCATGTCCGTGCCTGGAAGGTGGATACCTTTCGAGATCTCCCCGGGCGGGGATGAGAACCCGGCCCCGGTGCTGGAGTGGAAGTGATCACTCCTCGGCCTCTTCCATGACCCCGTAGAGGGCGCGGTTGAGCTCCTGAACGGCGCGGGCGGTGGCCTTGGAGTATAGAGCGCATTCCATCTTGGGCCGGACCACCATCTCCTTCTTGCGGCAGTACACCAGCTGATCGCTCAGCCCCAGCTCGGGGCGGTTCTCGCGATGGAGACAGGAAAAACAGAGCGCCTTTTTCATCCGGCGCGTTCTAACGTGCATGGTGTATTTGATTATTCGCTAATCTTTCAGCGCTATGGCCTCACCGATGTCCAGGACCCTGATGCCCTCCCGCCCCAAGTTCAGGGAGCAGAAGGGGCAGGCGGTTATCACTCCATCCACCTCGGCCTTGCGATACATCTCCATCTTGTTCCGGGCTAGGGAGCTGGCGGTGCCTGGGAACCCGGAGAGCATGCCGCCCCCGCCGCCGCAACAGGTGTCCTCCCCGGGCATCCTGACCACGTCCACGCCGGCCTTCCCGAGGATGGCCGCCAGGTCGTCCGCGGTCCAGGGGCTCAGTCCCCGTTTCAAGTGGCAGGGCATCTGAAGGGCCCAGCGGCCTTCCAGGTTGGCCCGCAGGTCCGAACCTCTCAGTACCTCGATGATGTGTTCCGCCTCGATCCCGTACACCTCCCTGAGCTGATAGGTGCAGCCGGGGCAGGAGGTGATCACACGGTCGTATCTGGAGAAGACCTCAGCGTTCCTCCGCCTTAGGTCCTCGGCCTCTCCTCTCGCCCCTATCTTCAGGAGCGGTGAGCCGCAGCAAAGAGCATCCCTGGAGATGTCGTGGGCTATCCCCAGCGAGGTCAGCAGCGAGGACACCGACTCGGTGAGGCCGGTCAAGCGTCCCAGGCCTATGCAGCCCGGGAAGTACAGGGTGCGTTCCCCGCTCTCCCGCCAGCCGCTGAACTCGGTGCTCACCGTGCGTCCGAAGGCGGCGATGTTCTCGAGCATCCTGCGGTGGCCGGGAAGTCGTTCCCCGGTCAACTCCGACCTGAGCTCGAGCATGGATCGCGTGATGGATATGGATGAGGGGCAGGCCCATTCGCAGGCGTGGCACATGGTGCATCGTAGGGCGTTCTGGCCCACGCTCCCCTTTTCCAGGAAGCGGGGAGCGTCCACCCCCGTCGTCCGCGGTCCCGGGAACTGTGCCCCGCTGGGATCATTGAGCACCGGGCAGGCCCGGAGGCAGCTTCCGCATTTGACGCATCGCCCTTCGTTCATGCATCCTCCAGCGCCCTGACGGCACGATAGGCGCTCTCCAGTGCCTCGGTCAGTCCGGACCCGTATTCCCTTCTCTCCGCGGAGAGACAGTCCCCGGCGCCGACCGTGTTGGTCATCACCCTGCCATCGGTGGAGATCAGCTTGCCGTTCGTACAGTGGTAACCGCCTCTGAGCGCATCTCCGCGCCGAACTGTCTGGAACCTGCCGAACGGGTCCATGATCTTCCGCCCGTCGAGGACCAGACCGTCCACCAGGGGGCCGCCCGTGGCGATCACCACGGCGTCCGTGGCGACGTGACGAGCCTCGGAACCGCCGATGATGGTCGCTCCTCGGACCTCGTCCGCCTGCACCTCCAACGCGGAGACCTTTCTTCCGTCCCAGACGACCGTCCCGGCCGACCTGGCCTTGGACAACATCAGGTCGGCCAATCTCTGGCCCGGTGCTCCCAGGGGGGAGACGGCCTCCAGGACCCTCCTTCCACAGCGGCGTTCCAGCCGGTCCAGCCGGGGGTATTCATGCAGATGGACGATGGCCGGAAGCAGTATCGCCTCCGCGGATGATCGCTGCAGATCCTCGGCCAGTTCCTCCCACGCCTCATCGTTTCGGAACCATGAGGTCAGCGGTACGTCCGAGGGGACCGAGCCCGGGAGCATGAACGGCTCCGCCCTGACCCCCCGTTCGTTCAACAAGGCAGATGCCACCCTGATCTGCAGGGAAGGATGACCTTCCAGACCGGCCACGGCGATGCTCTTCGGTTTCTCGTCATCCGTCCAGGTGGTGTGCGATGGGGACATCCAGCATCGGAACGATGTCCCGATCCTGCTGGCGCCTTCCCGCTCCCCCGTGGCCCAGGGCATATGTTCATTGTCCAAGAACTCTGAGATCTCCCCGCGGCATGCGCTAGGCACGGACCTCAGGCAGCCGGTGGACAGGGCGGCGCCCGGGGTCCCTCGGCCCACCATCGTCACCTTCCAGCCCTTTCTTGCCAGCAGCCAGGAGGAGAACGTTCCGGCGGCACCGTTGCCGATGACCAGGACGTGGCTCATTCCTTCCCCTCCAATCCGTAAACGCCTTTCAGGACCTGCTGGCGCAGCAGTCCCTGACGCAACTGGTCCCCGCCGGCCTGCGAGAAACCCCGTTCCCTTTCCTCAAGGAACTCCATCAACAACGGAAGGGGATCGACGCTCCTCTCCTCCAACATGACCTCCAGTACGGACAAGGAGCAATCGAACCCCTGGCAATAGCCCATGCCCGCCCGGGTCCGACGCATGACATCGGCCAGGGTCAAGGCGTCCCCGGCCTTCAGCACCGCTTTGACCTCGGAGCGCAGGACCTGCTCGCAGGAACATATCACCCTGGCATCGGACGTGTCGATGGAAGAGGCCATCCGACCATACTTACGTCGGAGACGGGCCTGGGGGATGGAGCTTCCCTTCCCGTCCGCGGAAGGTCCTAGAGGTTCCAGATGGGTACGGCATCTCCGATCGTTTCCAAGCATCCCGCACACCCGGTCGGCGACCTTCTCGGCCATCAGGCGATAGGTGGTCAGCTTTCCTCCGGCCACGCTGAGCAGGTTATCCACCCCCTCATCGGTGAGAATGGCGAAGGAGCGGCTGGCCTCCCTGCCGCCCCCGCCCAGCAGGGGGCGAACTCCCCCGTAGGTGCGGATGGCCCGGCAATTGCGGAGGGAGGGCAGCATGGCGGAGGTCTCCCGGACCAGGAGCTCGATGTCCTCGATCGCCACGGTCGTATCCTCCGGCGAGCCTGCCGGCCGCGAGGTGGTGCCCAGTATGGTGGAGGTGTGGTTGGGGACCGCGATGTCGCCGTTGGACGGGGGCCGCATACGGTTGATGACCTGGGAACATTGCCTGCCGTCCATCACCAGCATGCTGCCCTGGTCCAGGCCCATGGGGATATGGCAGCCGGCCATCTCCGCCACCACCGAGACCCAGGACCCGGCGGCGTTCACCACCACCTCCGGGACGATCGCTGATGAAAGAACTCCACGACGGTCCCGGACCTCCACCCTGGACACCCTTCCGCCCTCCACGGTCATCCCGGTGACGGAACAATGGTTTAACACGGTGGCCCCGGCGGACCGGGCGTCCTCCAGATTGGCCTGCACCAGGGAGAAGGGGTCGATCGAACCGTCATTGACCCTCAGGCACCGGCTCAAACGGGGGCTGAGCCCCGGCTCAGAATCCAGCGCCTCCTGGGAGGTCAATTCTTTAACGGCAACGCCGGAGGACCGGCATGAACGGACAAGCACGTCCGCAAAGCCAGCGTCGTCCTCGGGCAACGAGACGAACAGGCCTCCGGTGTCCTCGATGCAGAAGGGGGCGATCCTGCGGAGAATGGCGTTCTCCGCCGCGCACTCGGAGGCGGACAGGGGGTCCTTTACCGCGTACCTGGCACCGCTGTGGAGCAGCCCATGGTTGCCTCCGCTCGCGCCGTGGCAATAGTCCCCCATCTCCAGCAGAAGACAGTCCGCTCCGCGCAAAGCGAGGTCCCTGGCGATGCCCGCCCCGGTGGCCCCTCCCCCGATGATGAGAACGTCCTTGCGCATATGATCCGGCGAGAGGGAATGGACGAGTCCGTATATGGAAGTTGAGAGATGTGAAAAGTAGCGGGGGGTCGATTTGAACGACCGGTCTCCGGGTTATGAGCCCGACGGGATGTCCTGGCTACCCTACCCCGCTCTGGTATTTCCCCATCATGCGTAGGCCGGTTATAAACCTTTCTACCTG
>Ga0302243_1000380_pt1 | contig 41935 bp, 30 predicted proteins | sample AAG_UR_Met_MG_FD_193514 | JGI IMG/M metagenome (GOLD analysis project Ga0302243, IMG submission 193514) | Enriched activated sludge microbial communities from anaerobic digester in WTTP, New Holstein, Wisconsin, United States - AAG_UR_Met | ecosystem: Engineered > Bioreactor > Anaerobic >... | reverse complement strand
AATCACCTGGCCCGAAGGTTCACCCTCACTGTCTGAAGCAGCTACCCGGTTCCATATTTCGACCCTCTCTGCATCGCCCATCCTTGAATGGTATATCATGGTCTTACTCCCAAAAACCCGGCTTAACCTGTCAATGATCTGCGGGGTCAGGGATATCTCCGGAACCAGGTAAAGAATCTGCTTTCCTTCTTTAAGCGCTTTCTCGATCAAATGGATATAAATTTCAGTTTTCCCGCTGGCCGTAATTCCGTGCAGCAGAACAACCGGTTTGTGAATGAATTGTTCCCTGATTTCTGTAAGGGCTTGTAACTGGCTTTTCGACAGGAGGTTCAGGCTGGTCTGTTCGGCAGCCTGATGCTTGATCCGGGAGGTTTCGACCCGGGTCAGGGCAAGGATCTTTCGGGCAACCAGTTGGGTGAAAGCCGACTCACTGAAAGGGCCTTGCGTCCATAATCTTTTTTTGTCAACTGAACCCTCCCCTTTCGTGGTGAAAGGCGACACCATCCGCAGGAAATGATCCAGAATTTCTTTCTGACGGGGAGCTCTCTTCAGATCTTTCATCAGGGCTTCCATCTGTGCGGAAGAGGTGACGGAAGGATGAAGCGATACCATGGTTTTGTATACCGGTTTAAACCTGGCGGTTACTTTTTCTTCCGTAAGGATAAGCTGATTGTCGATCAGTTTCCGGAGGATTCGGAAGGAGAAAGAATCTCCCATTCGTGTTTGGAGTTCCCTGATAGTGAATGTTTTGTGTCCGATGGCATTGATAAGGTCGGTTTCGTCATCGGTAAGTTCTGTTTCCCGGGGCAACGGATTGACCAAAATCATGGCTGTACTTTCAAGCCTGAGGCCTGCAGGCAAGGCGGCCTTCATGACATCACCCAGTGGGCAGAGGTAATAGTGAGCCATCCATTTCCAGAACTTCAGGTTAATCGTGTTGACCACCTGCCGGTCATCAACCACCGAATCGATCTCCTTCACCTTGATCCCTGCCGGATGAATGTTATGAATGGAATCGACGAGTGCTGAGTAGCTCTTTTTCTTTCCGAACCTGACAATCACCCTTTTGCCGGGGGAAACCAGGGATTCCAGCCCCGGGGGTATGCGGTAGGTGAAAGTGTCCCCCAGGGGAAGCGGTAAAATAACTTCAGCAAAAAGTGCGGCCATGGTGTCATCTGCCTGTCAGGTAAAGGTAACAATTCCGGGGATATTATGGTTTTGAGAAATCCCGGCTGATGCTGTCGGCCACTTTTTCCATCAGCCAGAAGGGGGTTGAGGTGGCACCGCAGATGCCCACGCTGTCAACATCTGAGAACCATTCGGCACGGAGTTCCGCAGCTCCTTCCACGGGGTAAGTCCGGGGATTGACCGATTTGCAGACCTGGTAAAGGACAATCCCGTTGGAACTTTTTTTCCCGGCCACAAAAATGACCACATCGAACTGCGACGCGAAAATTTTCAGGTGGGGCCCCCTGTTGGTCACCTGCCGGCAGATGGTATCCCTGATGGTTACTTTGTCCTTGTCGGCAGCCCGTTCCAGTATCTGGCCGGTGAGGTCATTGAATTGTTTTAAGGGCATGGTGGTTTGTGAAAATACTTCCACAGGCTTGCTGAAATCGATTTTTTCGAGATCCTCAGTTTTCTGGACGATGATGGCATTGTTCCCGATCTGTCCGTTAATTCCGACGGTTTCCGCATGTCCCGGTTTGCCGAAAAAAACAAGCTGTCCGTTTTCGGTCATAAGGTTTTTCCATGCGGTTTTTACCCTTTTCTGCAATTGAAGGACCACCGGGCAGGTTGCATCAATCAGGGTGATGTTGTGCTTTGCGGCATATTCATACGTTTCCGGGGGCTCTCCGTGTGCCCTGATGAGGACTTCGCAATTGCTCAGCTTGAAAAAGGTGTCGCGGGTAATGGTCTCCATGCCCAAACTTTGCAGATGGGCAACTTCAGCTTCATTATGTACGATATCCCCCAGACAGTAGAGATGACCGACCCTTGCAAGCACCTCTTCCGCTTTGCCGATGGCATTGATGACGCCGAAGCAGAAACCTGATTTTTTGTCAATTACGATTTTCATCGGTGCACGTGATTTCACTCCTATATTTGCGGTTTAATGTATTGTTTTTCAATTATTTATCACAGTCATGCCAGATCCGCTCTTCACGCTCTTGGAACTCGCATGGAGCAAATTTACATGCCCTTTTGTGTAAACTGTTACATGCTCGTTTCATTCGCTTTTTCGAGCGCCCACAAGAGTTGTTCCTCAGGGGTGAGGAAGCTGTTGTCCAGGATGATGGCGTCTTCAGCCTTCCGCAAGGGGCTTTCCTCTCTGTTCTGGTCCATGAAGTCGCGAGCCCTGATATTTTCCCGTATCTCTTCCATAGATACGGAGATGCCTTTCAGGGTGAGTTCCCTGAACCTGCGCAACGCCCTGATCTCAGGATCGGCAGTCATGAAAATCTTGAGTTCGGCACCGGGAAAAACGACCGTTCCGATGTCTCGGCCATCCATGACAACCCCTTTGTCTTTTCCCATTTCCTGCTGCAGCCGTACCATCGCCAGGCGCACTTCTTTAATGGCGCTCACCTGACTGACATATTCCGACACGTGAAGTTGTCTGATTTCCTCCTCAATGTTTTCACCGTTCATATAGGTGGTATTCCTTTCGGTGGCAGGGTCAAAGGAAAAGGAGACGGAGATCAGGCTGAGCCCGTCAAGGATGGCTTTCGTATCGAGCTGTCCGTTCCTGATCCATTGGTTTCTCAGGGCATACAAGGTCACCGCCCTGTACATGGCTCCGCTGTCAATATAGATATAGCCAAGCGCCCTGGCGAGTGACTTTGCCAGGGTGCTTTTGCCGCACGATGAAAATCCGTCTATGGCAACAATGATTTTTTTCCGTTCCATCATCCGTATTTATTGGAATTCTAAGATACAAAAATCGGAGGGAAACAAACGGTTTTTAAAAATATCTGTTCAGGTTGACAGCCAGGGATATGTGGTTGGAGGAACCTGCCAGATGATAACGGGTGGTGGAATAATCAAGGCGGAAGCGTTTGATTCTTATCCCGAATCCCAAGGAGAAACCGACGGTCGAAAGTTTCTGTTCCAGTTTGAGTTCCTGGCGGAGATGGTAGTTGTATCCGGCCCTGATGGTGAAATTCGGAGAGGGCATGATCTCTGTTCCCAGCAGGAGATGACGCATGAGTTGTTTGGAGAAACGCTCCTGTGGTTCGATGACGAAATCATCTTCAATTTCATCCTCTTCGGGATCAGCAAGATTCCAGTTGTTCAGGTGATGGGCGGTAATGGAAAAGATCACGGGAGCGTGGGCCAGTTTTTGCGACATTCCTGCCATCACATTAAAAGGCAGCTTCTCTTTTTCCCCGTTTTCATAATAGGTAGTGAACTGGGTCCCGAAGTTGCGTGCCGCCACTCCAAGCGTCGTCCTTCTGTTCAATGAAATCCAGGCAATGCCGGCGTCGGCGGCTATTCCGTAAGAACGGTAAACCTCGAAAACAGAGAGTACCGGCTTCAGGTTGATGCCATATCGCCAGTTGAGATAGTGATTGGACCACATCAGGTTAAAAGCGTATTCCCCGGCGTTGAAATGATTTCCTGAAATGATTCCTTCCTCATCTGCAGCAACGAACTGTCCATAATTGATATAATGAACCCCGACGGCAGCGGTTCCTGTATTTCCCGTGTTAAAGGCATAAGAAACATATCCGAAATTGATGCCGTCCATATAATTGACATAGTTCACCACCACCTGCCTGATCATCGATTCATGGAGCAAGGCAGGATTGTGAAACGGGAGGTTCAGGTCGGTTGTATCGGCCAGGGCTACCTGGTTCCCTCCCAGGGCTGCCATTCTTGCTGAATTGGTCAGTGAAAGAAACTGATAAGTGGTTTCGCCGCCAATCTGGGCGTGTACCGGCAGGTACGCCATCAGCAGAAGCAAGAGCGCTATTTTTTTTGGAACCATGTCCGTGTTCATTTTTTCAATAACGCCAAAGATATTGATTTATTACAAGTCTTAAACAACCTCTTCATCCCCCGGATTCCCCGTAACGCCGCTTTTTGACCTGGGCAAGAAACAAACCCCCGATCACGATGGCAATTCCCGTAATTTTCTGCAGGGTAAGTTCCTCGCCAAGGATAAACCAGGCGAAAATGGCTACAAAAACAGGGATCAGGTTGATATAGCTGTTCGACCGGTTGATCCCCATGCTTCTGACGCTGTAAGTAAAGAGGATGAAGGCAAGGGATGATGCAAAGACGGCCAGTAAAAGGATGGCCCGGAACGCTCCGGGGTGAAAGGGAGTGTTGATGAATCCTTTCATTTCGAAAATAAACCAGAAGGGGAGAAACAGAAAAATGCCGATCAGGTTTTGAAAGGCTATGATGGTGAAGGTGTTGTACCGGAAAGCCAATTTTCGCAACACCGTAGAATAGGCAATGGCGGAAAATACGGCCAGGAATTCCAGCGCCACCCCTTTGGGAGATGCCGAGAAAGTGAAATCGGGATTGATAACCACCATGGTTACCCCTGCGAAAGAGGCCGCCAGTCCGGCTAAATTCATCTTGCTTAACCTTTCGCGGTAAAAGTGCCAGGCGAAAAGGGGGGCAAACAGGGGGATGGTGGCCACTATCACTGCTGCAACCGTCGATGAAACATATTTTAACCCGTAACTCTCTCCCATGAAGTACAGGAAAGGTTCAAAAAACGCCAGCAGGAGTAAGATGGCGGCATCTTTCCTGGTGGGGATCTGCAGTCTTCTGATGAAGAAGGCAAAAGGAAGAAGGATGAGTACTGAAATCAAAAGCCGGAGAAGGACTACCGTCAGGGGTTCATAGGCTTCATAAGCTACCTTTACCCAGACAAAGGAGAAACTCCAAAAAAGCATCGCTCCCAGGGCTGCAAGGATGGGTTTGGTATTCCGTTGTACTTTCATAAAAAATTTGAGGGGCTAAAATTATAAAAAATGAGCCCGGTTTTCTATTTTTGAAAGGCTTTTCAGTAAACTGTTATTTTGTTGAACCATAAACCAGATTTAAAAATGAAAAAGAGAGATTTGAGAATTTCCTGGCTGGTGCCTTTTGTGTTCGTAATGGCGTTGGTCACCATGGTATCGTGTGAAAAATCTGCTCCCCACAAGAACGTGGGGCTTCAGTTGTATTCCCTTCGTGATTCCATTGGCGCCGATGTTGCCGGGACCGTGGAGAAAGTGGGCAAGATGGGCTACACCTTTGTAGAAGCAGCCGGTTACCGCGATGGAAAGTTTTACGGAATGGATCCCGGAGATTTTAAAAAACTCTGTGAAAGCAACGGGATGGCTTTTCTGGGATCGCATACCGGGCGGGATGTTCCCGACAGTACCGGTTACGAGGAAACGATGGCCTGGTGGGATCAGTGCATCGATGCTCACGCAGCTGCTGGTGTGAAATGGATTGTCCAGCCCTGGATGGGAAGGACAGGCTACGAAAGCCTGGAAGGACTCCGGAAGTATTGTGACTACTTCAACGAAGTGGGGGAAAAATGCAAGGCAAAGGGGATTTTATTCGGCTATCATAACCATGATAAGGAGTTTTCCACAGTTCTGGACAGTGTTACCGTTTACGATTTCATGCTTCAGAATACCGATCCTGAAAAAGTGATGTTCCAGATAGACCTTTACTGGTGTGTGGTCGGAGGCAAGAATCCGGTTGATTATTTCACCAATTATCCGGGCAGGTTTTACCTCTGGCATGTGAAGGATGAGGCGGAAGTGGGAACCAGCGGAAAGGTCGATTTTGCCGCCATCTGGCCTTCACTCGAATTGTCAGGGATGAAATATGGTATTGTAGAGGTAGAGCGGTACAATTTTGAGCCTTTTGAAAGCTGCAAGATGAGCCTTGACTACCTCAACAATTCCGATTTTGCGGTATTCCCTGAGTGATGATGAGAAGGACCGCGATGTGTGGCGGCAAAGTTCCCCAGGGAGCTTTGCCGCCGCTCTTTCCGGGGATATCACTATTCCACGAAAAGCACCAGGCCTTTGAGATATTCCCCTTCGGGATGGAATCGCAACAGGGCTTGCTCCTTGCCGGGTTTCAGGGTCAGGGTTTCATAGGGGAAGGTCACGGGCTGACTTGTTGAAATTTGTCGTTGATTATCAGGGATGCCCATGCGTCGGTAGCGGCATACACCATCTGCTGGGGGGTCAGTTCTTCCGCTTCCCAGTTGGAAAGTTGCTGCGATTTTGAAATGCGGAAACCCAGCAGAATGGCGCACAGCTTTTTCAGGCTGAAATCTCTGATCCCCATTTTTTTTGCTTTTTCCTGGAGTTCCACGAAGCCTCCGGGCTTAAATGCCCTGATCTTCTGAAGAGCTTTCAGGTCATCGTGAATTGCCACTCCTGCTTTCATGATCCTGGGATCGGAAAGCAGATTCCGGAGTGCATCGGGGATGCCGGTTTTTGCCACCCTGAAGAGAAAAGCTTGGTCATGGGTGGCAAGCTGAAGGAGGGCTACTTTGTGGTTATTCCCCTTCCGGAACGAGGGTTTTGTTTCCGTGTCAAAACCGAGCACCCGTGCCCTTTTCAGACATGACACCGCCTCCCGTACATCGGCTGGGGCTTCCACAAGGATGATCTCCCCCTCAAACTGCCTGAGGGGCAACAGGGACATCTCCTGTGCTGAAATGGTCTCCTTGAAGGCAGAGAGAAATTCATTCATTGTCAGGTCCGAAAAAGTGATGTACCCATCCGGAGGAATTCTCCTCCGGAGCATTTGGTTTCACCGGTCTCATTTCCCCTTCGCGGGTAAATCCCGAAAAAGTGAGCTGGTGCAGGGCCCTCAGCACGTTGACAAGGCGTTGTCCCCAGAATTCAACGAAGTGCGAACGGCATTCGGCCAGGGAATCGTTCATGACTTCCTCATTTCCAAGGCTGTAAGCCATGACAAAATCTTTCAGGTCCTGGTAGATATCCAGGATGTTTTCTGAGACGGACGCCGTAACCGTTTCACTCCCGAATTGGATGTCAGGGTCAAACACTTCGTAAAACGTATCATGTTCTCCCAGTATTTCCGTCCATTTCTGAAGCAACACCATGTAATCGAGTTCGGTGACATATTTTTCCAGGGGATCATCAGCGACAGGGTTGACTTCAGGGAGCAAAGAAGCCTTAAAGTACAAAAGGGGCAGCAGTTTACGGGTCAGATCGACCAGTGCCGGTGCATAATACTGCGCTGACGATTCCACCACCCTGCAGAATTCACTGGCCACGGCCACGAATTCGACGACATTTCTGGAATAAACGATTTTGTTTAAAGTGTCACTCTCCATCCTGGTGCTATGAAGCTGCAAAATTAACAAAATCGGATTACTTACGGGTATTCCATTCCAGCTTGTTGTCAATCCTTCTGACTACCTTTTCATTATCGAGGAGCCACCGGAGCACGAGCCTGTATTTGTCATTGTCGGGTCCGAACCTGAAAAGAAGTTCTTCGGGAAGAAGGGGTTCCGAAAGTCCCAGCCTGATGACTTCCAGGATCTGGTCGAATTCCAGTTTGCTCAGGCCCAGCTGGTTCCGTTCGAGGCATACGTCACAAATGCCGCACCGTTCCGCATTCTTCTCTCCGAAGTAGTCGAGGAGCATCTGGCTCCGGCATTTGGTGGAGGAGGAGGCATAATGGATCACGGCCTCGATTCTGTACCGGAAATCCTGTTTGCGAAGGTCGTAATTCTCCTTTGAGAAGAAGAGTTTTTCCTGTTCTGACCTCTCCCTGGTAAAATAGATGTAGGGTGTCTTTTTTCGGGGTATGTAATCTATGATGCGATTGCTGCTGAGGTGTTTCAGGAAATTGCAGATTACCTGGGTGGTCGTGCTTGCCCTGGCGGCCAGCAGATCTTCTTCGATGACCACATATCCGGTGAACAATCCGGTATAGGAGCGCAGCAGGAGTTTGATAAATCCGTCATACGCTTCATTGGCGATCTGGAACTTGTAGAGATCGTCACGGTTGACGAGAAAGTAAACCCTGGAAGGAGAATCCATCTCTTCGGTAAATTCAAAATACCCCTGCCGTTGGATGATCTTCAGGCTGTGGTATACCTGGGCTACCTGAAATTTGTACTTTTCAGCGAATGATTCCAGCGGAAAGTCAAAAACCTGGTTTTTTCCGAAACCGACGGCTACCTGCAGGAAATTGCACACTGCCTCGTAAATTCTTTTGACATATTCGATATCGGGAAAGATAACGGAGAGGTGTTTTTTGAGTTTTTGTTTATCGGCGTTGTTAAACAGCATGACAGCCACCGATTTTTTGCCGTCGCGGCCTGCCCTTCCGGCTTCCTGGAAATATGCTTCGAGGGAATCGGGGAGGTCAACATGGATCACGAACCGCACATCAGGCTTATCTATTCCCATTCCGAAAGCATTGGTTGCAACAATAACCCTGGTTTTACCGCTGATCCATTCGTCCTGGCGGCGGTGGCGCAACTCGCTGTTTAGCCCGGCGTGGTAGAAATCGGCAGGGATCTCATTTTTTCTGAGCAGGTCTGCCACTTCGCGGGTTCCCCGTCGGTTGCGCATATAAACAATGCCGCTGCCTTTTGCCCGTTGAAGGGTTTTGACAAGGTACCCCAGTTTGTCCTCTTTCCCTCTCACCATATAGGCCAGGTTGGTGCGTGCGAAAGACATTGATTTGACATTTTTTTCAATGAAGAGTAACTTGTCCTGAATGTCCCCGACCACCCGGGGTGTGGCGGTGGCTGTAAGTGCCAGCACCGGCACCCCGGGAAGCAGAGGCCGGAGGGCTGCAATTTTCAGATAACTGGGCCTGAAGTCGTATCCCCACTGGGAGATACAGTGGGCTTCGTCGACCGTGATCAGGTTGATGTTCATGGATTTCAGCCGTTCCAGGAAAATCTCCGACTCCAGCCGTTCCGGGGAGACATAGAGGAATTTGTAATCCCCCCAGACGGCATTGTCAAAAGTAGTTTTGATCTCGAGGGAGGACATACCGCTATGGAGGCTCAGGGCCCTGATGCCGCGGTTCCGTAGATTTTCGACCTGATCCTTCATTAAGGCGATCAACGGGGTGACAACGAGGCACATTCCTTCAGCCGATAGCGAAAAAACCTGGAATGTAATGGACTTGCCGCCGCCAGTAGGCAACAATCCCAGGGTATCCTTTCCCGCAGCTACCGATTCAATGATCTCGAGCTGCAGAGGCCGGAAGGCAGGATAACCCCAGTATTTCTGTAATATTTTCCGGAAATCGTTCACCGTCGTACAAATTAACGAAACCCCTTTTTCTTTAACAATTTTTATGGTCAAAATCCTGCAGGCCGTAAAATTATAGGAGTGTAATACGTTAAAATTTGTAGTTTTGCGAATTAATAAAATCTAAAAAATACGCCGATGTCTTTTCTTTCAGACAAAGTAATTTCAGAAGGTCTGACTTTTGATGACGTTTTGCTGATCCCTGCTTACTCGGAAATATTGCCACGGGATGTTGACCTGAAATCATTATTCACACGCAACATTGTCATCAATACCCCTGTGGTTTCGGCGGCGATGGATACCGTTACCGAATACAAGCTGGCCATTGCCATAGCCAGGGAAGGGGGTATCGGCGTCATCCACAAGAACATGGACATTGATGAACAGGCGAGACAGGTCATCAGTGTGAAGCGGGCCGAGAACGGGATGATCTTTGATCCGGTCACCATTGAAAGGGGGAGGAAAGTCGGGGATGCCTTGGAATTGATGACCAGTTACAAGATCGGGGGCATTCCGGTCATTGACAGGGGAGGTTTTCTGGTAGGCATCGTAACCAACCGGGATCTTCGTTTTGAGAAAAACATGGAAAGGCCCATCGAAGAGGTGATGACGAGTGAGAACCTCATCACCACTACGGAATCGACTAACCTGGAGAAGGCATCGGAAATATTACAGAGTCACAAGATTGAGAAGTTGCCTGTTGTGGATCGTAATGGTAAACTGATCGGATTGGTGACCTACAAGGATATTACGAAAGCGAAGGACAAGCCTTTGGCTTGCAAGGATGAAAAGGGGAGGTTGCGTGTGTCGGCTGCGGTAGGGGTGTCGGGTGACAGCATGGAACGTGTGGAAGCCCTTGTTCAGGCCCAGGTCGATGCCATTGTCATTGATACGGCTCATGGGCACTCGAAAGGAGTCATGGAGATGCTCCGCCTGACCAGGAAAGCCTATCCCGGGTTGGAGATTGTTGCCGGGAACATAGCGACCGGGGAAGCAGCCCGTGACCTTGTGAAAGCCGGCGCCGATGCGGTGAAGGTGGGAATAGGTCCCGGCTCCATCTGTACGACGCGCGTCATTGCCGGTGTGGGAATGCCCCAGCTTTCAGCCATCTACAATGTAGCCAAAACCATCAGGGGCTCGGGGGTGCCCGTCATCGCCGACGGAGGGATCCGGTACTCGGGAGATATCGTCAAAGCTTTGGCGGCGGGAGCCCATGCTGTCATGGCAGGAGGCCTCCTCGCCGGAGTGGAGGAGTCTCCCGGGGAGACCATCCTCTATCAGGGCCGGAAATTCAAGGCTTACCGTGGAATGGGATCCATAGAAGCCATGCAGAAAGGGTCTAAAGACAGATATTTCCAGGATATGGAAGAAGATATCAAAAAACTGGTGCCCGAGGGAATAGCAGCCAGGGTACCCTTCAAAGGCACCCTCGATGAAGTGCTTTACCAGATGATGGGCGGGCTGCGCGCCGGAATGGGCTATTGCGGTGCTAAAAACATCACCATGCTACAGGAGGCTAAGTTTACCCGGATTTCCAATGCCGGAATCCAGGAAAGCCATCCCCACGATGTGGCCATCACCCGGGAAGCACCCAATTATAGCAGCAGGCAGCAGTAGCTGAGGTTAAATTGAGGTTAAGATTAAGATTAAGATTTAGGTTGAGGTTAAGGTTAAGGGGCCTTAGAAATGACAGTTCCCATTTTTAGTAATAAGTTCATATGAAGAGAGTTATTTTAGCAGGGTTTTTGGTATTTGCCCTTAGTTTGGCTTCCGCAGCCCAGAAAAAAAAGGATGTGCTGGTCACCATTGGCAAAACTCCCGTTACGATGGATGAGTTCCTGCGCATTTACGAGCGGAACAATTCCAACATTCAGGATCCGGAGAACAAAAAAACAGCTGCCGAATATCTTGAACTGTTCGTTAATTTTAAACTTAAGGTCCTCGAAGCCCAATCGTTGGGGATGGACACTCTTTCAGCGTTCCGTACGGAACTTGACGGTTACCGGGATGAGCTGGCCACTCCTTACCTGACCAACGTCAGTTATAATGACAAGATCGTTGAGGAGACCTACCAGCGGATGAAAAAAGAGGTCTATGCGAGCCATCTCATGATCAGCGTTCCGGAAAATGCTGTTCCGGAGGATACCCTTGCGGCATACCAAAGGGTTCTGGAAATCAGAAAAGAGATATTGGGAGGTCTCGATTTCAATGAGGCCGCATCGTTATACTCCCAGGATCCTTCAGCGCAGACCAACAAGGGAGAGCTGGGGTGGTTCACGGTATTCCAGATGGTCTATCCTTTTGAAGAGGCGGCCTATTCCACTCCTGTGGGGGAGGTCTCCTCACCCGTGAGGACCCGTTTCGGCTATCATCTGCTGAAAGTTCACCAAACCCGGGATGCCGGGGGAGAGATTCATGTTGCCCATATCATGAAGGTCTATCCACAGGATGCCACACCGGAGCAGAAATTGAGTGCCCGTCAGGCTGCTGACAGCATTTATGCGCTTATCGAAAAAGGCGCCGATTTTGGCACCCTTGCCAGTCAGGTGTCCGATGATCAGCGGAGTGCGGCAAACAAAGGGGAAATGCCCTGGTTCTCCAGGAGCAGGATGATCCCTGAATTTGCCGATCCGGCCTTTGAACTCCTGAACGATGGTGATATTTCCAAACCTGTCGATTCGGGATTCGGCTTTCATATCATAAAGCGGCTTGAACGCAGGCCGGTGCCTGAATTCGGCGAGGTAAAGCGGGAAATCGAGGAACGAATCAAACGCGATGGCGAAAGGAGTGTCAAAAGCCGGGATGTTTTCGTGAAACAGCTGAGAGATGAATATGACTTCACCAGGAACCAGCAAGCCGTGGATGATCTTCTTCATTCGACTGTTGAATGGCTGCAACAGGACTCCCTGGTTCTTCCTGATAACCCTGCCCCCGATCCTATTCTTTTTTCCTTTGCCGGAAACAACGTCACCACCCGGGATTGGATCAGCCATTTGAAACAGATGCCTCCGGTACTCCTGAAAAACGACCGCTCCCGCTTCAACCAGCTTTTCCATGAATGGGAAAACAGCAAACTTCTGGATTATGAAGACAGCCAGCTGGAAAGAAAGCATCCTGAGTTTCGGTCCCTGCTGCAAGAATACCATGACGGCATTCTGCTTTTCAATATTTCGGAAAATAAGATCTGGCAGAAAGCTTCTTCCGATTCGGCAGGCCTTGCCCGGTTTTATGAAACCAACAGGCAGAAATACATGTGGCCCGAGCGATTCAAAGGAGCCATCCTGCAGTGCGTGAATAATGCCGTCAGGGAGGAGGCTGAAAAATATCTGGAGTCGGGAGTTCTTGCTTCCGAACTGCAGGATCTGCTCCGCCTTGGCACAGGGAGCATCACCGTTACTGAAGGAACCTGGGAAAAAGGAGCGGATCCGGTCATCGACTACTACATCTGGAAGGGTGATAAACCTGAGAACTGGAATCAGGAAACAGGATTTGTCAATGGGGAACTCATCGCTCCTGAACCCAAATTGCTGAATGAGGCAAGGGGATACCATATTGCTGACTATCAGCAGTATCTTGAAGATAATTGGGTGAAGGAACTCCGTAAAAAATACCCCGTCAGAATCAATAAAAAATTGATGAAGAAAATTACGAATGGGTAAACCCAAATTCCCATATACCACCGTCTTTCTCCTCCTTCCGCTCCTTTTTTCCTGCATTTTCGCGGACAGATCGGAAAAGATCCCGCTGGCCAAAGTGGGAGATGAAATATTGTACATGAGTGAACTGGAGAGTGTCCTTCCAAACAACCTCAGCAGGGAAGACAGTATCCTGATGGCAGAAGATTACATCAAGAAATGGGTAACCACGGAATTACTGATAAAAAAGGCCCATGAAAACCTCACCATGGCCCAGCGTGATGTCTCCAAGGAACTTGAGGAATACCGGAATTCCCTGATCATATACCGGTATAAAAAAGAACTGCTGGCCGACAAAATGGACACCCTTGTGAACGATGAGGATGTGCGTCAGTTCTATGACGCCAACAAGCAGAATTTTATCCTTGCAAATGACATCTTAAAAGCCATTTATATCAAAATCCCGTTGCAGGTTTCAAAGCCTGAACAGGCCAGGGCTTTCTGCGAAATGACAACCGGGGAGGATCTTAAAGAACTTCAGGAGTTTTGTCTTCGAAATGCTGAAAGTTACCAGTTTTACCTCGACGAATGGGTTGATGCCAGGATCGTATTGCAAAACCTTCCCGACATGCCCGAGGATTTTTCATTTCCGAATTTGAAGAATTCCCTTGTGGAAAAAAGGGATGAGAAATATTATTATCTCGTTTGCGTTATCGGATACGGGCGCAAGGGAACAGTCGCCCCATTGGAATATGTCAGTAACAACATCAGGGATATCATCATCAACAACCGTAAAACTGAGTTTCTGAAAAAAATAGAAGAGGATGTTTATGTAGAAGGTATTAGAAATCAAAAGTTTAAAATCTATCATTATGAAGCTGAATAATGCAAAATACGGGATTCTGATAATCCTTTTCATCCTTTTGTTTTTCAGGGGGAATTTTCCTGTAGTGGCTCAGGACAGGGTAGTGGACCAGATCATCGCTGTCGTGGGAAACAACATTATCCTAAAGTCGGAAATTGAGGAGATGTTCAAGCAGCAGCAGGCGCAGGGGATCACCAGCGAAGGAGATATGAAATGCGAGATTCTGGAAGATTTCCTGATTGACAAATTGCTGGTTGCGGAAGCGCTGCTCGACACCAACATCATTGTTACCGATAACCAGATCAATCAAAACCTGGATGGGAGGCTTCAGATGTTCATCACCCATTTTGGTTCTGAAAAGGAGGTGGAGAATTATTTTAAAAAGTCCATTCCTGAGCTGAAATCAGAATTACAGGAGGTGATCAGGAATCAGCTTCTCAGTTCGCAGATGCAGGGCAAGATTCTGGAAAATGTGACGGCAACCCCTTCCGAAGTCCGGCTGTTTTACAGGAATCTGAAAGATGAAGATATCCCTGAAATTCCGGTTCAGTATGAATACAGGCAGATTACTGTCGTTCCTGAAATTGATCCTGAAGAGGACAACAGGATAAAGGCACAGTTGCGGGAGTACAAAAGGCGTGTTGAAGAGGGGGCGAATTTTGCCACGCTGGCAGTGTTGTATTCCGAGGCTCCTGAACAACGTTTTGGCGGTGAGATCGGATACAAAGGTCGGGCGGAGCTGGACCCTGCCTATGCTGCTGCGGCCTTTAACCTCAAGGACGACAAAATTTCCAATGTCGTAAAAAGTGAATTTGGATATCATATTATTCAGCTCATTGACCGGAAAGGAGAAAAAATCAATACCAGGCATATCCTGATGCGGCCCAAGATAGCTCCCGAGGCACTGGAAAAGGCTTCCTTGCGGCTCGACAGTCTGGGCGATTTAATCAGGAAACAACAACTCACCTTTGAAAATGCCGCCATGATGTTTTCCCATGATAAAATTACTCGGAACAACGGAGGTCTCATGATTAACCCGGAATCGCTTTCCTCCCGGTTCAGTATCGAGAGTTTGGATCCTGACATCAGCAAGGTGATTACCACTATGAAAGTCAATGAAATCTCAGATCCGTTTCAAACCATTGATGAAAATTCCAAGCAGACGGTTTACAAAATTATCAAACTAGTGAACAAGGCGGAGGGTCACAAGGCCAATCTTCAGGAAGATTACCAGCAGCTTGCCGAATTATATCTGAATAAGAAGAAACAGCAGGTTCTCGAAGAGTGGATTGCCCGACAGCAAGCCAAAACCTATATCAGGATTGATAATACCTATGCGAATTGCAATTTCAAATTTTCCAACTGGATTAAATAGCACCTCACTTAAATAGCGATGAATTACAAAAATGATGTGGAAGCCCTGGATGATCTTCATGCCAGGTATAGGGAGCTGCACACTGAGATTTCGAAGGTCATTTACGGTCAGGATCAGGTGGTTACCCAAGTGTTGAACACGTTATTCAGCCGGGGTCACTGTTTGCTGATTGGTGTTCCGGGACTTGCAAAGACGTTGTTGGTCATCTCCATTGCCAAGGTTCTGGGATTGAAATACAACAGGATCCAGTTCACCCCCGATCTGATGCCATCTGATATCATCGGCACGGAGATCCTGGACAAGGATCGTCAATTCAGGTTTGTCCCCGGTCCGGTTTTTGCCAATATCATTCTGGCCGATGAGATCAACCGGACGCCGCCCAAAACCCAGTCGGCGTTGCTGGAAGCCATGCAGGAACAGGCTGTGACGTCGGCAGGCCACCATTTCATTCTGGAGCAGCCCTTTTTTGTGCTGGCCACCCAGAATCCTATCGAGCAGGAAGGCACGTATCCGCTTCCTGAAGCCCAGCTCGACCGTTTTATGTTTTCCGTATGGCTCGACTATCCGAAGTTCGCCGATGAAATTACCATCGTAAAAAAAACCACCTCCACCTATCATTATGATCTCCACACGGTAATTTCGGGTGAAGAGATTCAATATTTCCAGGATCTGATCAGGAAGGTGCCTGTTAACGACAATGTGGTTCAGTACGCGGTTAAGCTGGCAGCCCGGTCCAGACCGTTCACGGAACTGGCTGCAGAGGTTGCCAACCAGTATCTGAAATGGGGTGCGGGACCCCGGGCGTCGCAGTATCTGGTGCTCGGCGCCAAGACCCATGCAGTGCTCAACGGGAAATATGCCCCCGATATTGAAGATGTTCAGGCCGTCGCCCCATCGATCCTCAGGCACCGAATCATCAAAAATTACAAGGCCGAAGCTGAAAACATCACTGTGGATGAAATTATCGCCCGTCTTATGTAAATGGCCTCTGGTTTAAAAAATATCGCCCTGATTTTCGCAGGAAGGTTTTTGTTTTTTCTTGCTTTGGCGATGGTTTCCTTCGTCGTTCGGGGACAACAACCTGTCAGGCCGGCGGGCACACCACCGGTTATTCCTCCGGGACTTCCCCGAAAAAGCCCGGAGTATCCCGAAAAAAAAAGGATTGAAATTCTGAATGCCGAATTCCTCGAATACAACCAAGCCATTGTCGCCAACGCACAGCGGCTGATCGGCAATGTTCTCATCAGCCATAACGAAGTGCTCATGTGGTGCGACAGCGCTTATGCCTATACCGAAACCAACCGCGTCGATGCCTTCGGAAATGTCCATATCAACCAGGGCGACACAGCCCACCTCTATGCCGACATGATACATTACGACGGGGACATCAGCTTCGCCAGAGCCATCAAAAATGTCAGACTTGTCAATAAAACAACCACCCTCTCCTCCGATACCGTCGACTATGACCTGATTTCCAACATTGGCTATTACGATGACAACGGAAAAATCGTTGACAGCACCAATGTGCTGACCAGCCAGATCGCCCGCTATTATGTCAATGAAGATATCGTCTATTTTTACAGGGATGTGGTGGGATACAATGAAAAGTACCGGTTGGAGAGCGACACCGTGAAATATAACACGGAGACAGGGATTTTCTTTATCCAGGGACCTACCACCATCCGCGATTCCGTAAATACCATATACGCTGAAGATGGTTGGTATGATTCACGGACAGGAGAAGCCCAATTGTTGAAAAATCCGCTGGTTTACAATGAAAAACAGCAAATGACGGGCGATGTGATTGATTATGACCGTAACAAAGGGTATGGAAAGGCCAGAGGGATGATTGAAATCATCGATATAGAAAACAACGTGATCATCAAGGGAAGGAATGCCTGGTTTGATGAAATCTCCGAGATGGCTTTCATCACGGACTCTGCCCAGTTCATCATGATCAGCGATGGGGATTCTTTGTTCCTGCATGCCGACACCCTCAAGACCGTTAACGACACCATCCCTGATGAAAAGATCATCCTGGCATTTTACGGTGTCAGGTTTTTCCGGACCGACCTGCAGGGGAAATGTGATTCCCTGGTTTATTTCAGCCGTGATTCCACGATCCAGTTTTTCAATTCACCGGTGTTGTGGTCTGAAATTCACCAGATGAGTGCTGACTATATCGAAATGAGGTCCAACGCGCCCGCGCCCGACGAAGTCCATCTCAATACCAATGCTTTCATCATTTCGAGGCAGGACTCCCTGATGTTTGACCAGGTGAAGGGAAAGAACATGACAGGATACATTGTCGACGAACAACTCGACCGAATTTTTGTTGACGGGAACGGCCAAACGATTTATTATGCGCGCGAGGAAGATAACATTATCGGACTGAACAGGGCTGAAAGCAGCAAAATAAAGATTCAGTTCAGGGACGGTAAGATTTTCCGCATCTCTTTTTTAGGGAATCCGGAGGGGAAGCTGACCCCGCTGGACCAGGTGGAGGAAGAAGGGAGGTACCTGACAGGTTTTGACTGGAAGGAAGCCATCAGACCGGTATCGAGGAGCGACATTTTCAGAAAAACGGCGGGCTCTCTTCCTGAAAAGGGTAGTTCCCGGGAATCGTCTGAAACCACGCCTGAAGGAAAAATCCAGGAAGCCATTCCGGCGGAGGAAGAAATCAGATGATTCCTATTCCGGATTCCTGCAGCAAACGGGTACTCATTTCTGTCAATTTGAATTTCTGAATTTTGCCGCTGGCGGTCATCGGGAATTCGGTGACAAAAAAGATATATTTGGGAATTTTGTACCGGGCGATCTGTTCACGGCAGAAATCCGTCACCTCTTCTTCGGTGAGGGTATATCCTTTTTTTATCTTGATAAAAGCCCCCACCTGCTCTCCGTATTTCGGGCTGGGTACGGCGGCGATTTCCACCGCTTCGATCTGTTCCATTCCGTAGAGGAAGTTTTCAATTTCGCGCGGGTAAATATTTTCACCGCCCCTGATGATCATGTCCTTGATCCGCCCGGTGATGCAATAAAAGCCATCTTTTGTTTTCACTGCCAGATCGCCTGAATGGAGAAATCCTTCGGCGTCGATGACTTCTTTCGTGGCTTTTTCGTTTTTATAATAGCCTTTCATGAGGTTGTAGCCGCGGCAGCAGATTTCTCCCTGCTCTCCCATGGCGCACTCCTCTCCGGTTTCAGGATTTACGATCTTCACTTCCACGTTGGGGAGTTCGAATCCTACGGTCGTAGCTTTTACTTCTGGGGAGTTGTGGGCACGGGTGGCCGTCACCCCGGGCGAACACTCCGTAAGGCCGTAAACGATGATGATGTCCCTGGCATGCATTTTCGTCATCACCTGTTTCATCGTTTCAATGGGGCAGAGGGAACCCGCCATGATTCCGGTGCGTAGGCTTGAGAGGTCGAACATGTCGAACATGGGATGGTTCAGTTCTGCGATGAACATGGTGGGGACTCCGTACAGGGCAGTGCACTTCTCTTTCTGGACGCCTGCCAGGACCATCAGGGGATCAAATTCCTCGACCAAAACCATGGTGGCTCCGTGGGTGACCACGGCACACAGGGAGAGTACGCACCCAAAACAGTGGAACAGCGGCACAGGCGTCATCACCCGTTCGGCATTTGTGAATTTCATGCATTCGCCGACAGAATAGCCGTTGTTCAGAATATTGTGGTGCGATAGCATCACCCCTTTGGGAAAGCCGGTGGTCCCGGAAGTATATTGCATGTTGACCACATCATGGCAGCTCATGGTATTGGTGATGGTTTCAATTTCAAAATCATCGACATGGCTCCCCAGCAGCAACAATTCCTGGGTATTGTACATGCCCCGGTGTTTCTGCTGGCCGATGAAGATCACATTGCGCAATTCCGGGAAACGGGGAGTGCGCAGCTCTCCCCGGGGCTGTTCCCTGAGTTCGGGCACCAGGTCAAAGATGATCCTGATGTAATCACTTTCCCGGTAACCGTCGACCAGACAAAGGGTGTGGATATCCGCATCTTTAAGGATGTATTCCAGTTCTGTGGTTTTATAGTTGGTATTGATGGTTACCAGGATGGCACCGATTTTGGCAGTGGCGAACATAAAGGTAAGCCAGTCGGGGACATTCTTGGCCCAGATACCCACTTTCTGACCCGGCTGGATGCCGGTATACAGCAATCCTTTGGCCAGGCGGTCAACCCGGTCGTTGAATTCCCGGTAGGTGAAACGAAGGTTACGGTCAGGATATACAATAAATTCCTGGTCGGGAGTTTCCAGGGCCCATTTTTCCAGAATACCACCCAGGGTGAAATCGAGTATCTGCATGACAGGATTGGTTTAAGGCTGAAAAAGAGGCTAATAGGGAGTGTATACCACGGCCAGGATTTTCGCGGGTTGGTTGCAGCCTGCGTGGACATTGTGCATAACGATGGAATCGTAGTAAATGTTATCCCCTTTCTGAAGGAGGTAGACCTCTTTCCCGTAGTTGATTTCCACACAACCTTCCATCACGTAAATAAATTCTTCTCCTTCGTGGGAGGATAATTTGTAGTCGGAAGCGATGGACGGCCTGATGTCAACGATAAAGGGTTCCATATGTCTTCCGGCCTTGTCAGCCGCCAGTGAAAAGAAATTCAGATGCTGCCGTGAAGAGGGATCATTCGACGAAAAGCTGACGGCGCTTTTTTCGGCGCCTGCCCTTACCACCACCGGCCCAACCTGGCCGGCATCATCCAGGAAGGTTCCGATCCTTACCCCCAACGCCCTGGCAATACGGATCAGCGGGCCCAGGGAAGGTACGACACCCTCATCTTCGATGATGCGCAATTGTTCCTTATCCAGATTGGAATTCAACGCAAGGTCTTCGCGGGAGACCATCCGCATCTCGCGGTATTGTCTGATTTTCTCTCCGATGTTGCTCTTTTGCATTACTGATTCAGATTTTTATTTCTGCAAAAATAATAATAAAAAAGGCGGGAATTGAAACTCCCCGCCACAAAGCAGCGGGGAAGCCGATTCTGTATAGGACTTCTCTATTGCCTTGCCCGCTATCCCCGCGGCAGAGCCGACGGGAAATGCGTTCGCAGGAATTCATGAAAGTAGCCAGCCTGTGGATATTATCACGGTCATAACCATTTGACATACCTGAAATCCTGCCGGTGCACCAGGTTTTCATTTTTCGGGAACAACCGTAGCCCGTAACTGTAAGTGCCCGATTTCTGAATGTGGATATTCCGGAAGAAGGTGGCGATGCTGCCATCGCAGTTTTCAACGTCAAATTCCATTTTTTCAACCAGTTTCAGGGGTTGGCTGTTGCCGTTCAGCGCGATGACGAGTTCGAGCCCTACATCTTTGCTGGTCAGTCCTTTCAGGTCGACAACGACCCTGGCGGGATAGTCCTGGCCGATCTTCATGAGGTTGGTGATGCCGTGGGAGATCTGGACATCCTTGACCTCTATCTGGTCCCAGACGGAACTGACCCAGTATTTCCATTTGGCCAGTTCTTTGGCGATTTTGAAGTCGTCATCGATGAGTTTCCGGGTACGCAGGTACTGGGGCATATAAAACCGCTCCTGGTAATCGCGGATCATCCGGCTGGTGGTGAAGTTGGAGGCTACTTTGGAAATGGTATTTTTGATATATCCCACCCATTTTTCCGGGACTCCCTTTTCATTGCGTTCATAAAATGCGGGGACGATTTCATCTTCCAGGGTGTTGTAGATTGTTCCCGCGTCAAGTTCATCCTGGAAATCCTGGACATCGTATGCCCTTTCCATGGGGAGTGCCCAGCCGGCATCTTTTTTGAACCCTTCGACCCACCATCCGTCGAGGACCGAAAAGTGAAGGGTTCCGTTCATCACTCCCTTTTCACCGCTTGTTCCGGATGCTTCCAGAGGCCGGGTAGGGGTGTTGAGCCATACGTCAACGCCCTGAAGCAACATCTTGGCCAGGTTCATGTCGTAATTCTGCACAAACAGGATTTTCCCCTTGAATTGCGGATATTTTGAAACCTCGACAATGTGTTTGATAAGGTCCTGCCCCATCTTGTCGGCCGGGTGTGCTTTCCCGGCAAAGATGAACTGAACCGGCTGACTGGGATGGTTGACAATCCTGTCAAGGCGTTCCAAATCGCGGAAAATCAGGTGGGCGCGTTTATAGGTGGCAAAACGGCGTGCAAAGCCGATGGTGAGAGCTTTGGGATCCAAAATGTCGATCAGGTCGGTGATATAACGGGGATTCTCGTTCCGCTGGATCCACATGTCGGAGAAGCGCTGTTTTACATAGTTGAAAAGTTTGAGACGCAGTTCTTCGCGGAGCTTCCATATCTTGTCATCGGGGACTTGGTATATTTTTTCCCACTTGTCGATGTCAAGCAGGTTATCGACAAAATCATCGCCCAGGTATTCCTTGTGTATCTCTTTCCACTCGTTGGCGGTCCAGGTTGCATAATGTACGCCGTTGGTAACATACCCGATCTCAATTTCTTCTTCGAGATAACCGGGATACAATCCCTTGAGGATTTTCTTGCTAACCTGTCCGTGCAGCCAGCTTACTCCGTTGATGCCATGGGAGAGCGTACAAGCCAGGTAACTCATGTTGAAATAGTCCTCTTCGGCTCTGGCTTTTCCCAGCAAGACGAATTCTTCCCATGAAAGCCCCAGTTTCTCGGGATAATGCTTCATGTAAGCCCTGAAAAGGTCATTGTGAAAGGAATCATGACCGGCAGGAACCGGTGTGTGGGTGGTGAACAGGGTAGAAGCCCTGACCACTTCCTTGGCTTCCGCATAGGTGAGGTTTTTCTCCGCAACAAGATTGGCAATCCTTTCGATGCCGATCAGCGCCGCATGTCCTTCGTTGCAATGGTAAATGTCGGGTTGACAGCCCAATTTCTTTAAAAGCCTGATACCGCCGATTCCGAGAAGAATTTCCTGCTTCAGGCGATTTTCATTGTCCCCTCCGTAGAGGTTGTGGGTGACGCTGCGGTCAAAATCCTGGTTCATATCCCTGTCGGCATCCAGAAGGTATAATTTTATGGCGCCGACATTCACTTCCCAGACTTGGGCTTTGAGGGTTCTTCCCGGATATTCCACTTCGATGGTAAGCCATTCGCCGTTCTGGTCGTAGGTGGGTTGTACCGGGATTTTGGAGAAATGTTCAGGGATGTAATTGGCCATTTGTTCCCCGTGCAAGTTGATGGTCTGACGGAAATAGCCGTACCGGTAAAGCAAACCGACTCCGATGAGGTCCACCTTCGAATCGCTCGCCTCCTTGAGGTAGTCCCCTGCCAGGATGCCCAAACCTCCGGAAAAGATCTTGAGGCTGTCGTGAAGACCATATTCCATGCTGAAGTAGGCAATCCGGGGTGAGCTGAGAGATTCCCTGTCCTTCATGTAATTCAGGAATTTCTCGTATGTCGTGTCCATCATACGGATGAAAACCACATCTTCTTCCAAATCCCTGAATCGCTGATAGGTAACCTGTTCCAGGAGAATGATGGGATTGTGTTCACACGTCTCCCAGATTTTTTCGTCTACATACTGAAACAGTTCCCTTGCTTCGTTGTTCCATACCCACCAGAGGTTGCGTGAAAGTTCACGGAGCGGGAACAACTTTTCGGGAAGATTTGATTCAACGATGAATTTCCTCCATTGGGGCATTTCAACCACCGTGGGCTGTATATAGCGTATTCCTTCTTTTTCAAACATATGAATTGATAATTTTTCAGGCCTGCAATAATAGTAAATTCTACAATCAAAATCAGGGTGCAAAAATAGCCGGATAAATCATACAAATGAATTTTTTCTGATGGAAAGCTCAATTTGCAGGCAATCTTAATAATTGTTTCAGGTCATCCTCCTGATCCGGGGAGACGCTTGTGTCTCTTTAACCGCCTGATTTCCTCCCTGAATTCTTCAATTTCCTGTTCTTTTTCTTTCAGGAGTCTCCTGCAATTTTCCAGTTCCTCAAAGCAGTCCGGTTTTAAAGGATTTTCATCCATCCTCAGGCTGAAATCATTCAGAATATTCATATAGTTGATAAATGCTTCGAAGGGGGAATTGTAGGGACTGTATCTATTATGCAAAGGCTGGGGTGCCGCTTTTGTTGACATGAAAAGGAAATGGTCGCTTGCCTGGAGGTAATGCCAGTCTTTCAGGATGTCAGGGTCAACGTTATGATTCATCGGAAGAGCAAGTTCGTAAAGTTTTGCCAGTGCTTCACCCTGAATGTCGTTTCCGTTCCAGAAGGATAGATCGCGTTCCTCACCTGCCAGGGATACCGGATGTTTAACATTGATCAGGGAGACAGGCTGCAGTCTGGCAATCACCTCCCGCGGGGAACTGAAGAAAACATCCTGCGATTGGGTGACCAGGAAGATAAAGTGGTCGAGGAAGTTGAAAATGCCTGATTTTGCAGGGTGGACATTTCCGAAAGTCCCGTAATCGACGCAGATGGTGATTGATTCGCCGGCAGGTTCGGAACCCCTGATCCAGCCGAGGTATTTATCCGCCGTAAGGGGGTATCCTGCCCAGGAGTTGTCAGAGAACCTGATGGAGAGATCGTCGCTGAGTTTGGAATGGCGCATCATCACTTTCAGTCGGGGGTTGATGGCATTGCAGTATAGGAAGTCAGGACTTTTCCATCCCAGGATGTGTCGTGCTCCTTCTGTGATCATCCCCTTGTATCCCATGTCGGCGACCATGGCACCGATGGTGTCGGAATAAATCATTTCGGTGTTGAGAAAAACTTCAGGCTGCTGCCCTGAAAGCCGGCTGATGGCTTGCCGCTGGTGCTCTGCTTCGGAGGCAAAGGAGGCGGGGTCAGCCACGGAAGAGAGGGAATGGCTATAGGTTCCTCCCAGGAACTCGACGTTTCCGGTTTCCGCCAGTAGTATGAAGGAATCGGTCACTTCGGGGGCATACTGTTCAAAGAGCTCCAGGGTGACACCCGGAATGGCAAAGGCAACCTTCAGCTGTCCGTTTAATCTGTTGATCTGACGCAGGAGCAAACTGTTCGCAGGGAGATAACATTGTGCGGCAAGTTGACGGATCAGGGTTTCGTTGGCATAATCGTCATAGTAATCATGATGGGTACCGATGTCAAAGAAGCGGTACCTCTTTAACCTGACAGGTTGATGAACCAGGAAAACCAGGGTAACTGACTTCATAGGTGCGGCGTATTAAGAGTTTCTCTTTCCAGCAATTTTTTGTATATGCCGGTTACCTCGTTGGCTGAATTTTTCCATTTCAGGTTGCTGGTTTCTTCTATGCCATGTTTGACAAATAAGCGGGCCAGGGCGGGGTAATTCAGCAGTGCGTATATGGCATCGGCCAGGGCGAAGGTATCCCAGAAGTCCACTTTGATGGCGAAATTGAGGATTTCTGCCACGCCCGACTGACGAGAAATAATGACCGGGACGTTGGCCTGCATGGCTTCGAGGGGAACGATTCCAAAGGGTTCCGAGACGGAAGGCATGACAAAAACATCGGAGAGGTGGAGCATCCGGTAAACGTCATCGCCCCGGAGAAAGCCGGTAAAATGGAATTTGCTGGTAATGCCGAGGCGGGCGGCCTGTTGGATCATGTCGTCCATCATGTCGCCGCTTCCGGCCATCACGAACCTGACATTTTTCATTTTTCGGAGGACGAGGGCGGCGGCTTCGATGAAATACTCTGGTCCTTTCTGGTAGGTGATCCTGCCCATGAAGGTCACAATCTTTTCGTGGATCCCCTTTTTGATCTGCCGTTTTTCTTCGTCGGAGAGGGGTTCAACGGCATTGTAGACGGTTACGACCCTGGTTGGATCTATCCCGTATTTTTCGATCACGGTCTGGCGGGTCAGGTTGCTGACGGCAATAACTTTGTCGGCCGTTTCCATACCCTCTCTTTCTATGGCATACACCATGGGATTTACATTTCCTCCCGTGCGGTCAAATTCGGTGGAATGGACATGGACCACCAGGGGTTTCCCGGAAGCTTTCATGGCCTCGATGCCGGCCGGAAAGGTAAGCCAGTCGTGGGCATGAATGATGTCAAAGCTCCTTGCCCGTGCAATAAATCGGGCTACGATGGCATAATTGCGGATTTCGCGGTACAGCGACGGCCCGTAACTTCCCGAGAATTCAATTTTCCCTTCTTCGTTAACTTCGACAAAGCGGGTTCCCCGGGCATAGCTCCGGCTTTTCAGTTCCCAGAATTGTTCGGGGGAGCGGTAAGGAGCCAGGTCGGATAATACCTCAACAACTTCCATCCGGGTTTCGGAATCTCCGATTTCGACCCAGCGCCTGTTCACAGGTACCTGGTTGGCCCCCAGCAACTGAATGTCAGACCTGAGTTCGTCACCCCAGGCCCTGGGTACGACAAAGGTCACCTGCATCCTGTCCACTTCCGACAAACCTTTGGTAAGGCCGTAACATGCGGTTCCAAGGCCTCCGGAAATATGGGGGGGAAATTCCCAGCCGAACATCAGGACATTCATAAAAGACTATCAGGGTTATGAATCAAAAGATTAAATAAGGCTATTCGCTTTCCTTTTCCGAAATAAGTTGTTGGGTATAGAGGAGGGCAGCGACATTCCAGGCTTGTGAGATGGCTCCTTTTCCCAACTGCGGGGGCGTGCCGTTGTACATTTCAGAGATGGACCCGATGCAATTTTCGGTCATTTCACTCTCGAATCCCAGTACCAGTTTTTTTAGGAAGGGGATTTCCTTGTTATTATAGACGTTCAGGAATGCTTCGGCGAAAAACTGGATAAGCCAGGGAAATGCCGCTCCGTTGTGGATAGCTGCCTCCCGCTGGTGGGGATCTCCCTGTACACTTTCTTTGTAAGCGGGGTCATCGGGTGACAAAGAACGGAGTCCCCGGGGAGTCAGCAACTGGTTCCGGGCCACTCCCAGAATCTTTTCCCGCTGATCTTTTGTCATCGGTGTGTAAGGCATGGCGGCTGCGATGACCATGTTGGGCCTGACCGACCAGTCGGTAAAGAGGCCGTTCTCCACATCGGCGAGGTATTTTTTTTCTTCACTCCAGAAGGCTTTCAGGAAAGCTTCGCCGATCATTTCGGGCATCAGCTTCCAATCAGCGATGAATTCCTCATCTTTCTCATTCCGGGCCATTTCCAGTCCGTAGCAAACGGCATTGTACCAGAGGGCATTCAGTTCGACCGGTTTCCCGTAGCGTGGGACAACAGGGGCTCCGTGGCTGTAGGAATCCATCCAGGTGAGTGCGACCCCCTGTTCTGCAGCAAAAAGCAACCCGTCTTCCATCATGGTCACGATCCGGGTTCCCTTGCGGTAATTTTCCAGAATTTCCTTCATTGCGCTGTAAAAGGGCGGGCCGAATTCCCTGAAACGGGAACCCTGTTTTTTCAGCTGCTGGAGGCACCAGATAAACCAGAGGGAAGCATCTGCCGAATTGTAAAGGGGAAGATTGGCTCCGATGGACATGGGGAACAAACCCTTGTTGAGATGGGGCAAATAGGTGGAGAGCACCTCCAGGGCGAGCCTTCTTTCAGTCTGTGCCAGCTTCAGTCCGGGCAGGGCAATGAAGGTCTCGCGGCTGATGGAGTTGTACCACGGGTATCCGGCAATAATATCCACTGCCGTGTCCCCGATGTATTGAATGAACTGGTTGGCCGTATTTTTGAGGCACCCCAGGAAGGAATCCCTGCTGATTCGTTTGTTGACTTCCCTTTTGAAGCGGTTTTTGAAAGTCGACGGGATCCCCTGAAAGGTGGCGGCGGAAAAGACCAGCGAATCCCCCTCTTTCATTTTTACCTCGAAGATACCGGGTGTGTACAGATCTTCATGGCATTCATAACCTCTGTTCTTTTCCTTGATGTACTCGACGTTATAATACCAGTCGGGCGCTGCCACAAATTCGGCTTCCTTGCTGAACTGCATGTAGAGGCTGGGATAGCTGTCATATAACCTGATACTGATGCCATTGGGTTGTTCGTGGTAATGGGTCTGTGCATACGGGTTGCTTTTGCTGAGACTATGAATCCCCCGGAAGGCCAGGAAAGGCCTGAACTGCATCACCACCGTGTCCGGAGATTCCTCGATGATATACCGGACCAGCAGTTGTTGCTCCTTTTCCACCAGTAGCCGCTCTTTCGTCAGGATCAGGTTCCCGACACGGAAGGTGAATTTCGGGATTTTCTCAAAATCAAATTTCTGCAGGTATTTGTGACCTTTGGGTTCCAGATGTCCATCCTGATACCTCCTCACTGCCAGGTTAAAGGTGGAACCCTTCATCACGATGCTTTCGTCAAGGGCTGACAGGAGCACGTGTTTTCCGCCATCAAGCCCGTTTACGGGACATACCAGCAATCCGTGGTATTTTCTGGTATTACAGCCGTTCAGGGTTGTGGATATGTAGGAACCGGCATGGTTCGACCTGATGATCTCCCGTTTGGTGGTAAACTCCAGGTTGGTAAGCTTTGTCGGGCTAAAATTGATGTAACTCATGTTGTTTATCTTATTTTTCAGAGCCGTTTTCTATTTGTTTAGAAAAATAGTGAATTTCGGCTGAAAAATCAAGTACGGGATGGTTTTTTACCAGCAAAGAAATTGTTCTGAGAGAATTTTCAAGGAATTGCCGGTATTCTGCTGATACTGAATTAAGTGGCCGGTGTTCCATGGCTTTTTTAACCTGTGTTATTTCCCGGGATAGTTCCAGATCGGCTTTCCCGAAAAGTGTGGTTTTGAACTTATCCCAGATGAAGTCAACAGCGACGGGGGAGGGGTGGATCATATCAGCCGCATAAAAGCGGTAATCGCGCAGTTCATCCATCATGATTTCATATGCCGGGAAATAGAAGCACCGTTCTTTCCCGAATCCTGTGACCAGGGCATCGCAGGTAAGTAACAAGACAGCCTTGCTCAGTTGGTTTTCCACGGCGCCATCCCGGGTGTGTCGTACCGGGCTTACTGTGAAGATGACCCTGATGCCGGGGTTTATATTCCACACTTCTTCGAGGACTTCGCGTAAACAGGCTACTGATTGGGTGACTGTAAGACGGTATCTGCTGAATTCCCTGGCAGGCACCTTGTGGCAGTTGGCAACGACGGCACCCGTAGTTTTCTGTTCATAAACCCATGCGGTTCCCAGGGTGATCAGCAGGAAATCGGCCTGTTTCAGGAAACGGGATCCTGTTTCAAGCCTTTGGTTGATGCGTTGAAGGGTTTCATCGGGGTCTGTTCCCGAAAATCTTCCGTGATGGCGGTAGCTGTGCCACAATCCCCCGTGGTGAAAGAGATCCTCTTTGGCAAAGGGGTCTGCCGTGACCAGTCGGCCGAGGGCATCGGACAGGGAAACAGGATTGTAGAGAATTCCGAAGGGATTGATATCGGTTTTGAATTTCAATCCTTCCATTATGCCGCCTATATTTTCGGTAAAACAGGAGCCCAGGAAGAGGTGTTTTGCGGCGTATCCCGATTTCCATGGAAAGGGAGGGATTTCAACCGGTAGGGTAAAGTCGGTCATGCTATTTTCTTTTGCGGATTTCTTCCCTCAGCAGGACCATGGCGGTACGTGCCGGCAGGTAAAGGCGGAGGTAATGCTGGCTTTCCCGGTCCCCTTCGGGAAGGGTATAATAGGTCAGAGTTTCGTCGATGCGGTCCTGTCCGCCATAGCGGCCGTTATCGCTACTCAGGGCGATGTGGTATTTTCCGGCGCCGAGGGGGATTCCATAGTCGGTAAAGGAGTGCACGGGATTGAAGTTGAAAACGAAAAGCCAGGGGCCGCGGTGGAAAGCCAGCACCTGGTCGTCGTTCTTTTCCCACACCAGGTCTACCGAGGGGATCCCGAGGATCCTTTTTTCCCGGAAGAGGGAAATCATGTCGTGGTCGAAGTCGAGGAGCCAGTGGAATTTCAGTTCTGGGTCGGTGGCGATGCTCCAAATCCTGCGGGCATGGCGGTAGGACCAGTTGTTTCCTTCACGGGGGAAGTCGATCCATTCGGGATGGCCGAATTCATTGCCCATGAAGTTGAGGTAGGCGCCACCGGCGCAGGAAAGGGTGACCAGCCTGATCATCTTGTGAAGGGCTATGCCCCGGTCTACGGTGAGATTGGGCTGGTCCTTCCGCATGCTGAAATACATCTCCTTGTCGATGAGCCTGAAGATGATAGTTTTGTCTCCCACCAGGGCCTGATCGTGCGATTCGGCATAACTGACCACCTTTTCATCCATCCGTTTGGAGGTGAGCTGATAAAAGAGGTCCCCCATGTGCCACTCGTCATCCTTCTTCTCCTTGATGATTTTGATCCAGTAGTCAGGGACCCCCATGGAGAGGCGGTAGTCGAAGCCCATTCCCCCGTCAGCCACCGAAAATGCCAGTCCGGGCATGCCGCTCATATCTTCGGCAATCGAAATGGAGTGGGGGTTGACCTCCTTGATGAGCTGGTTGGCCAGCATGAAATAGGTGACCGCTTCTTCGTCGCAGTTGGCATCGAAATAATCGCTGTAATTTGTGAAAGCCTTGCCGAGGCCGTGGTCAAAATAGAGCATGCTGGTGACCCCGTCGAAACGGAAACCATCGAACTTAAAGATGTCGAGCCAGTATTTAATGTTGGAGAGGAGGAAATGGAGGACTTCGTTCTTGTTGTAGTTGAAGCAGTACGAGTCCCAGGCGGGGTGTTCGCCGCGGCCGCCGTCGTGAAAGAACTGGTAGCGGCTGCCGTCATATTTGCCCAGTCCTTCCACCTCGTTGCGCACCGCATGGGAGTGGACCAGGTCCATGATGACAGATATTCCCATACCATGGGCTTCATCGATGAGCTGTTTGAGCTCGTCGGGGGTTCCAAAACGGGAGGAAGGGGCGAAAAAGCTGGAGACATGATATCCGAAACTACCGTAGTAAGGGTGTTCGGGGATGGCCATCAACTGGATGGTGTTGTATCCGTTGGCCTTGATGCGGGGGAGCATCTGCTCCCGGAATTCCGCATAGGTGTGGACCCGTTCCTCTTCCCCAGCCATGCCCACATGGGCCTCATAGATGAGCAGGGGCTCCTCCTCTCTTCTGAATCCGGCATTTTTCCACTGGTAGTGATTGTCGGGAGCCCACACCTGGGCATTGAAGATGTATGTCTTTTCATCCTGGACGGTCCGGGTAGACCAGGCGGGGATTCTTTTGCCGCTTCCGCCGGGCCAGTGCATCATCAGGGCGTACTGGTCGCCGTGACGCAGTTTGTCATGGGGCAGTGTGATCTCCCATACCCCGTGTGCCCGCGGAATGAATGTATGGCTTTCGTCGGCTTTCCAGTCATTGAAGGTGCCAATGAGATAAATCATGGTAGCGTAGGGGGCCCATTCGCGGATCACCCAGCCGTCGGGAGTCTTGTGCAATCCGAAATAGAGGTATCCGGTGGCAAAATCGGCGAGGGATTTGTTGTGGGTAAGCCGCTCCTTTTTTTCAGCGGCGGCCTTGTGCCTGCGCGCAATCACTTCAGCCCAGGGTTGCAACCATTTGTCGTTCTCAATTAATTTCAGCTTTTTCATCGCTGTTTGATTTTTTATAAAGATAGATATTTGTCTTTTGGTTCGCGGGGGAGGGAACTATTTTTTCAAAAGAGAAGCGATCAAAGGAATTTCTTTCTATTTTTGCGCCGTTTTCAGAATAATTCTCTTCGTAGCTCAGTTGGTAGAGCAGCTGACTCTTAATCAGCGGGTCGTGGGTTCGAGTCCCACCGAGGAGACAGAAAATCAAAGAGTTATAAGTGAAAAATATAACTTTTTGTATTTGCATACTGTTTGCATATCCAGCCGTCGATTTTGTTTTGAGGATTTCAATGTGTCTTGCACTAAGTTCGAGAAGAATTTAGATTCTACAGCTAAAAATACATTTCATCCGTGAAAAGAAAGGCGTATGCCCGTCACACATATTTTTCCATTTTATCTTAGACACCAACCTTAGCATTCCGTAATTTAATATATGGCATTAAAGATATTAATATCTGAATACATTGAGCATTCTGAGATAATTGACAAAATCAAATCATTAAAATGCTACGATTAGGGGCATCGAAATATTTGGTAAATGGCATTCTTCTTTCGGTGTGAGAACAGGAATTACCTGGATAGAATGAATATTGGATGCCTGCTGTTTTCATTTGCTTTCTCTCCAAACCGGTATCCCTTTTAATCATTTCTGTTATTTTCCCCAGGAGGAAAGCAAATGGATTAATCAATCTGGTTAGATTGAGTTTTATGAGTCTCCATAAAGTTGGAATGGCATATGGTGAACGCCAATATTCCCGGGAAGGGAGGATTATTCATTGGTGGAGATGAGCCAGAGTCGTTCATCCTTCTCATACAGGTAATGTCATTGCGGGCTTACGTGGCCGTTGATGTAAAGGTAGATCCTGCGGGTATTAAGGGTGGCTATGCCTTTTTACCCTAAAAAAAAGTAGGACAACAACACTTGAAAAGGACATAATTTTAATCTTAAATGTTTGGATAGATAAACAAGACCAACTTAATTCATGTGCACCAACTGATAATGTATGTTTTGACCCAAGGAGTTTAGACCTTTAAAATAAAACCCAATGCCAGCAAGATAATATAACAGGAGATTTAAAGAAATTTTTGCATGTGAAAATTCATCAATCCAATGGAATCAATTAAGGTAAATTAATCGACTTTAGGCTAAATATCAATCCAATGCTGATAAAAGATTAAATTGATGGGGTTGTTAAACGAGTTTAAACAAATGGAATGGGTAAAACCGTACAGTACAACGCTATTGCAAATAAAGAGTACAGTCAATAAACAAACTCAACTAAAAAAGTTGTAAATTTGATACATGAGACGATGAATATACTTAGATACTTCTGTTTTTGGTGATTACTTTGACGAGGAGTTCTCTGAACACACAATACCACTGTTTGAGAGAATAAGAAATGAAGAGTTTATTTTGCTTTTTTCGATTATTACCCAAGATGAACTAGATAATGCGCCAGAAAAAGTAAAAGAATTGGTAAGAAGCCTTAAAACCAAAAACACTGAATTTATTGAAGCAACAGACGAAGTTGTTGATTTGGCAACGGAAAATATAACTGAAAGAGTGGTAGGACAGACAAGTTTTCCGGACTGTTTACACATCGCATTAGCAACAATAAACCGGGCAGATTTCTTAGTAAGCTGGAACTTTGAACATATAGTAAACATTGAAAAAATTAGAGGATATAATTTCATTAATATCAAAAAAGGTTATAAGCACTTAGAAATTAGGTCACCAAGAGAATTTGTAAAATATGAAAACGACTAAAATAACTTTTGATGCTGTGAAATATATGCGGCAACAAAGAGACAAGTTAAGCGAGAAGTTATCCAAAATGACCAAAAAGGAAATTTTGGAATACTTCAAAAAGCGTAAAACACAGATGTCAACGAAGCCCTGCGCATAATAAATTTGGAATATGAGCGGTCTGTATCCCGAATGAATCGGGACAGCGATTATTCCATTTTGCCGGATATAGCTTTCCCGATTGCGAAAGAGTCGCAAATCAAAATGGCTAACAACACTGAGGTGATAATTCTCTTTGCAGGAACGATTCCGGAGATCGTATCCGGGGCAGTTTCCTGACCATTACCATCCGGCCTGTTTTGCACACGGAACAAATACAAGGGCCTGTTCAACAAAAGTAAAACCCGATTTCTTTCTCATAACCAGAAATTTTAATGTGAAACGATTTCAAATTATGAAAAGAATCGGGTACTTTTGAAAGGCTATCCCGCCAAAGCGGGATTTAGTTCAATATCGTGTATAAAGCATTGGGGTTTAAGTGGTTGAATTAAGCGTTCTGCCCCGCATCAAAGTTCGTTATCGGGGGATAGTGACGTTGCCCGCAATCCCCAACGATTTCATACCGCCGAACGTTGGTGACAGAATGGAAATCAGCCTTTAATCTTCAACTCTGAAAAGCAAAGGTAGACAGGCTCAGATATCTGTCAAGGGTATATAAACGGTTCCTAAGGTCGCCGCCCTTGACAGAACCCTGATCCTGTTCAAAAAAGCTTTTAAGAGTTGAATCTATGAGAAAAAAAGTTACATTTGAAATGAAAGAAAAAATGACCGGACAGAGTTCAATTTACAGACCCTAAAATAAGCTTCCTCATCATCTCCAAATCAGAAACAGAAAAGGTATTAACCGGACAGAGTTCTGCTTACACACCCCGATAATTCCGGACAAACGCGGATATTATCTCTATGGCGCTTCCTCCTCCCGGCACCTGGTTTTTCTTCCGGAAGAAAAATTGTAAACTTGTAATAAAAAACAACATGCACAAGTTTACGCCTTCTCTTTTCCTCCTGATGTCCGTCTTTTCCCTGTCGGCCGGTACTCCGGAAAAATTTTCAGGGGAGAAATCAGATCCTGCAATCCCTGCTATATTCCCACAGGAGGATCCTTCGGAAAAGGAGGTTTATCTCTTTTCTTATTTCACCGGGAAAAACAACAACCGCAACGGGCTTCATTTTGCCTGGAGTGAGGATGGCTACCGGTGGACGGCCATTGGTCCCGAGCACAGTTTCCTGAAATCGGATTACGGATCATGGAGTACGGAAAAGAAGATGCGGGATCCTTTCATCATGCAAGGCCCCGATGGGGTAATGCACTGCCTTTGGACCATCAACTGGGACGCCGATGTGATCGGCCATGCCTCAACCCGCGATTTCATCCACTGGAGCCGCCAATCCTACATCAAAGTGATGAAAGGATATGAGGCCCGCAACATCTGGGCCCCTGAGATGATCTGGGATGAGGAAAAGGGGCAGTTCGTGATTTTCTGGGCAAGTACCATCAAGGTGAACGGGGAATGGAAAACAGAGCCGGGATACAAATATGATCACCGGATGTATTGCACCACCACCAAAGATTTCAGGACCTTTTCCCCTGCAAGGCTTTTCTTTGACCCCGGGCACAACGTGATTGACGCCACCATCCGGAAAGCGGGGGGACGATACATTATGATTTACAAGGATGAGCGGGAGTTGCCGGTTCCGCAGAAAAACCTCCTGGTTGCCGTCAGCGATCATGCGGAAGGGCCCTATGAACGGATCAGTGAAAAACCCATTACGAGGAACTGGGTGGAGGGACCTGCCATCTGTCACCTCCCCGACAGCAGTTACCTGGTCTATTTTGAGGCGTACAGGGATCATTTTTACGAAGCCCTTCGGACCCGTGACTTTGTTACTTTTGAAGATGCGACGTCCCTGATTTCGATGCCTTCCGGTGCCAAACACGGGTCGATTGCCAGGGTGCCCCGCAAAATGGCAGATGCCCTCATTAAGGAGGCTGAGCGGGCTGCCGTCCGTGAACGGGAGAACAGCGGCCGCGAGGGGGTGCCGGCCCCGAAACCGGTTTACCGCGATCCTGTCTATGACGGCGCTGCCGATCCCATGGTGGTGTGGAACCCTCATGCGGACAAGTGGTGGATGTTTTATACCAACCGGCGGGCCAATGTGGAGGGATTGCCGGGTGTTAGCTGGGTCTTCGGCACCCCGGTGGGCATTGCCGAGTCGGCCGACGGGGCAAACTGGAGCTATGCGGGAACCGCGGAATTCCCCGATCTCCCTGTATCATGCGGCGGTGATTCGGCTACCTTCTGGGCTCCCGATGTGGTGAAGGGCGACGACGGGAAGTGGCACATGTACCTGAGCATACAGCCCGGGATCGATGTGAAGTGGGGTTTGCCAGGATTTATCGCCCACCTGACCAGCAATGACCTCCGTACATGGAAATATGAGAGCCGGCTTGAAAACCTGGGTGTCCGGGTGATCGATGCCGATATCCTGCGCATGGCCGATGGTACCTGGCGGATGTATTACAAGGGGCAGAACGGCTATTCCCATATCGGCATGACGGAAAGCCGCGACCTTTATAACTGGTCCGATCCCGTGGAGGTAATGCGAATCAGCGGCGAAGGACCTGCCGTTTTTCTCTGGAAAGGGAATTACTGGATGCTCCTCGACACCTGGAAAGGACAGCAGGTATTCCGTTCACAGGATGGGAAGGCGTGGGAGAGGCAGCCGGGGGATCCTCTCCTGGGTTACGGAACCGGCACGGGAACCGATGACGTCCCCAATGCCCTTCATGCCAACGTGGTGATCAGCAATGACCGCCTCTACCTTTACTATTTCACCCATCCGGGGCGAATCGGGGAAGATCGCGCCAAAGACGGCTATGAGCAGCGGCGCACCTCCATCCAGGTGGTGGAACTGGAGTTGAACAGCGAAGGATGGATCACCGCCGACAGGAACCGCCCCACCTATGTGCTGCTCTTCCCGGAAGAACCCGTCAGGGCTGCACTTGCCATCGATGCAAGGCACAGCAGACCCATCAGCGAGGAGCTCTTCGGTATTTTCTTTGAAGATATCAACTATGCCGCCGATGGAGGTTTGTATGCCGAGTTGGTGCAGAACCGCTCCTTTGAATATTCCCCTGAAGATCTGGCAGGACGCGACTCCGCCTGGAATCCCAAACACAGCTGGCGAATGATCACGGAAGAAGAACCGGGTCCTTCCGCTGGGGGTCCGCCTCCTTCGGGTGAGGCGGAGTCTTCTTTCGTTGTCGCCGACGATCACCCGCTCCATGCCAACAATCCCCGGTATGCCTTGCTCACCAATTCCCGCAAAGGCAGGATGACCGGATTGTCGAACGGCGGGTTTGATGGAATTGTGCTGAAAAAGGGGGAACGGTACGATTTTTCGCTGTTTGCCCGGGTAATCTCCGGAAAACCGGGAAAAATAGCAGTCAGGCTGTCGGGGGACAACGGAGAAGTATTAGCAGAGGCAAAGACCGGCAAGACCACCGGCCAGTGGAAGAAACATACGGTTGAACTGATCTCCTCGGGTGATGCCGCGTATGCCCGGCTGGAGATTCTCTTTGCTGGCAAAGGCGCGCTGGCCGTGGATATGGTCTCCCTTTTCCCGCGGAAGACCTTCCGGAACAGGCCCAATGGCCTGCGTGCCGACCTGGCGGAGACCATTGCCGCCCTGAAACCCCGGTTCGTCAGGTTCCCGGGGGGCTGCCTGGTCCACGGGGACGGACTGGGCAACATGTACCGCTGGAAGAATACGGTAGGTCCCGTGGAACAGCGTAAAGGGCAGCGGAACATCTGGAATTACCACCAGACGGGCGGATTGGGATTTTTCGAATTTTTTCAGTTTTGTGAGGATATCGGCGCTGAACCGCTGCCTGTGCTTCCGGCAGCCGTCAGCTGCCAGAATTCCCGTGACGGGGGACAGCAGGCACTTCCGATGGAAGAAATGGATGATTATGTTCTGGAAGTCCTCGACCTGGCAGAATTTGCCAATGGTGCGGCTACCACCCCGTGGGGCAGGGTGCGTGCCGTGGCCGGCCACCCGGAACCTTTCGGCCTTAAATACCTGGGCATCGGCAACGAAGAGCTTATCAGCGACGCTTTTGAAGAACGGTTTGAATTGATTTATAATGCCCTCAGGGAAAAACATCCGGAGATCACAGTGATCGGAACCGTGGGACCCTTTTCAGGCGGCACCGATTATGAGGAAGGGTGGAAAATCGCGGACCGGCTGGCCATCCCGGTGGTCGACGAACATTACTATCAATCCCCCGGATGGTTTATCCATAACCAGGATTTTTATGACGGTTACCGGCGCGACAAATCAAAGGTTTACCTGGGAGAGTACGCCTCCTGGGGGAATACCCTTTACAACGCATTGGCCGAGGCAGCTTACATGACTTCCTTGGAGCGCAATGGCGACGTGGTCGTGCTGGCCTCCTATGCCCCCATGCTGGCCAAAGAAGGTCACACCCAGTGGAATCCCGATCTGATCTATTTCAACAATACGGAGGTAAAGCCCACCGTCAACTACCACGTACAGCAACTCTTCAGCCTGAATGCAGGCCATGCCTGGGTGCAGAACACCCTGGCAGTTGAATCCCGGCAAGAATCCGTTGCCAGGAGGATCGCCTGTTCTGTGGTGACTGACAGGAAGGGTGACCTGGTGGTCAAACTGGTCAACTTACTCCCTGTGACCGTATCCATGCAAGTAAAGACCGAAGGGATGTCAGACTTACTTCCGTCAGGTGAAAAAACCGTACTTGCCGGAATGCCCGGAGACAGGGATCTTAGGCCGGAAACCACAGAAATAAACGCCGCACCTTTCTTTTCCGTTGAGCTCCCGGCTTGGTCATTTACCCTGATCAGGTTAAAAAAACAGTAGATATACTTCAGGACCGGGTCCTAAAGAACATGCGTGTTACTGTCTTAATGTCTGCTTCGTTGAATTCCGGTGAATGCATTTCCCGGCTGCTCGGCGGTGGGGATTCCGGTTCCTTAACGGATCAGAATCCACCGGGGCTACCCACGCGGGTCATGGCGCAACGGAACCCCAGGTCATTCTGGGATTTGGTTTCCTGGAGGTACCGGCGTGTGCCGGGTGTCAGCCAGTAAGGGCGGTCTTTCCAGGAGCCTCCCTTATAGACACGGACATCGTCCCCCATCAAGGAAGAGAAGGATCCCTGGCGGTCATCCTGGATATACATGTCCTCGGTCCTGTTGTTGCTGAAATCTGTCCATTGGTTCCCCTCGATGATTTGCGAGTTGGGATCTCCGTCTTTGAAGTTTCTGAAATCAGCCAGGGTATCCAGTCGCATTACGCCATATTCATCGCGTATCACGCTGCCATCAGCATCCTTGGAGGGCACGGTGAAGATATTTCCGCGGAAAGGCTGGAATTCGGCAACATCCCGGTTGGAGAGGGGGCGGTAGACGTCATATACCCATTCGTTTACATTTCCTGCCATGCAGTAAAGGCCGTAATCGTTGGGTTCATAGGATTTGATGGTTGAGGCAATGTCAGCCCTGTCATTCAGCGCTCCGGCCATCCCCATGAGGTCACCTCTTCCTCTGGTGAAATTGGCCAGCATCCGTCCTTTGTTTTTCTTGTTGGCCTCGCGCAGGTAGGTTCCGTTCCACGGAAACATTTTTCTGTCGGTAAGCAATTCATTGTCAGCATTCCCGATCAGTCCCAGGGCGGCATATTCCCATTCCGCCTCAGTGGGGAGGCGGTAGGTAGGAAGAAGGATTCCGTCTTCCCAACGGACGCTTCGGGCGGTGCCGTCGGAAAGTTTCTGGGGTTTCTTACCAGCAGTGCCCTGATATAGCCCGGCCAGATATGTGTCAGTGGTAAAAACGTTCTGGCCGCTCTGCCCCGGATCGTGGGTCAGGATGCCCTTGCTGACCAAAATCTGCTCATTCACCCGGTCGGTACGCCAGGCACAGTATGCATTGGCCTGAATCCAGCTCACCCCTACAACGGGATAATCGGCATAGGCAGGATGCCTGAAATAATTCTGAATGTAAGGCTCGTTATAGGCAAGTTCCTTACGCCACGTCAGCGTGTCGGGTAAAACAGACTCCTTCTTGGCCCGGTCCGTAGGATATACCCGTTCAATCCAGTATACATATTCCCGGTAATCCTGGTTGGAGACCTCCGTCTCATCCATATAAAAAGAGGCAACCGTCACCCTCCTCGGAGTATTGTCCCATTTTGACATGACATCTTCCTCCACCCTTCCCATGGTAAAGGTACCCCCTTCAATGAAAATCAACCCGGGGCCCGCCTTTTGCTCATATCCTGAAATATAGGGTATGTTGCCTGTTTCAGGATCATTGTAAGCCCAGCCGGTGGTACGCGATTTGCCGGTATTCTTCGAACAACCCATTATTCCTGCAGCCAATAGGAGCAGAACCAGTATTCTAAACTTCATATTTAAAATAAATTTTTGAATGATCAATTAAATCAATGCTAATTTCGTCACAAATATAACTATTTGGGTCGTTCAATATTGTTCATGATGTGGATTATTTCATGGATATCCTCCCGATAACTTTTATTTTTGCGGTAATTTTACCTGGTAATTACGGATGAAGTTCCGGCAATATTCGTTGTGAATTTCCGTTTGCTAGCTGATATTTGATGCCAATGTACAGATTTTTACTTTTGGTTTTGTTTATGGGAATGTCCTGTTTTCGGGCGGAAGGTGCGGAAAGCAGGGGATCTTTCATTGAATGGAAGGGTAATTCTGTTCTGAGTGACGGCAAATGGGTAAAAGTTAAAACCACCGGGAAGGGAATTCACAAAATTCCTTATGACAAACTAAAATCATGGGGATTTGCCAGGCCTGAGGCAGTCAATGTATATGGCAACGGAGGATACAAATTAACGGAGTTGCTCGATGAGATCCCCGTTGATGATCTGACGAAGAATCGCAGCTGGCATGGACGCGATGGTTCGGGAAAGGATTGTCTTTTTTTCCTCTCCATGGGGGTAACGGAATGGAAATGGAATGGTTCGGCGTCGGTTTTCAAACATACGGTAAATCCCTATTCCGTGGATTGTTTTTATTTCCTGAGCGATGCCGGAAATTCGGCTTACACGGTGGAGACAGCCCCCCCGGCAGATCTTCCTGCGACGCATGATGTCACTTCTTTTGATGATTTCACCAGCCATGAAACGGAGCAGTACAATCTGATCGAGTCGGGACAACACTGGTATGGCGAGAAGTTCAGCCGCTTCAGTGTTCGTGCATTTTCCCTGACCTGTGAAGATCCGGTTCCCGGTATACCGGCAAAAATTCTGATCAAAGGGGCCGGGCGTTCCCAGTTGCTCTCTTCTCTTGAGGTGACGATTAACAAGGTGAAGCAGGACCCGCTTCAGTTCAGTGGGGTAAGCATGGATAATGAAACCTCCATGTATGCCGATGACAGGGTCAGGGTTTATATGGTTAATTTATCCTCTTCTTCCGTGGAGATATCCATGAGCTATTCCGCCGCCAATACGCTTTCTGAAGCGTGGCTCGACCACATCACCGTCAACTGGCGCCGTGCGTTGAAGATGAGCGGGGATGAGCTCTTTTTCAGGGACACGCAACACCTTGGCGCCGGTAATACCGGACGCTTCCTTATCGAAAATGGCACAACAGGAATGAAAGTGCTGGATATCACCCTTCCTGCGGAACCTTTTGAAATTCCGGCAGCGCTGCAGGGAAGCCAGCTGGTGTTTACCCGGTCTACCGGCCAGCTTAGGGAATACCTGGCTTTTAAGCCCACCGGGAACTTTCCGGAACCGCTTTTCGTGGGAGAGGTCCCCAACCAGAACCTGCATGCACTCCCGACTCCCGAACTGCTTGTCATCTCCCATCCCGACTTTTTATCCTCGGCACACAAGGTAGCCGATTTTCACCGGACCACCGACGGAATGGATGTGGCGGTGGTTACCACTTCCCAGGTGTACAACGAATTCGGTTCCGGAAGTCCGGATGCTTCCGCCTTACGCAATTTTATTAGAATGCTGTACGACCGGAGTAAAAAAATCAGATATGTGCTCCTTTTCGGTGACGGCAGTTTTGACAACAGAAACCTGACGGCAGCAAACAGGGCTTTTATCCCCACCTTTCAATCCGATAATTCATTGGTGCCGACGTCCTCCTTTGTTTCTGACGACTATTTTGTGATTCTCGGGGCAGGGGAGAGTGTTTACAACGGACAGGTGGACCTGGGAATTGGCAGGCTGCCGGTTTCTTCGACTTATGAAGCCGGAATTGTTACCGAAAAGATATTGAATTACTATTCTCCCGCATCCATGGGGATCTGGAGAACCAACTTATGCTTTATCGGGGATGATGGAGACGGAAACCTCCACATGTCCGATTCCGAAGCCCTGGCTCTTCAGGTGAATGCTTTTCACCGGGAGTTCCAGACTGAAAAAATCTATTTCGATGCCTGGAAGCAGGAAACCACGCCGGGAGGCAAGCGCTATCCTGGAGTTGTGGATGCCATCAACCAACAGGTGAAAAACGGGGTTTTGATTCTGAATTACGTGGGCCATGCCAATGCGCGTTTTCTGGCAGACGAAAGGGTGCTTGACGTTTCCAATATCAATTCCTGGTCCAACAAAAACAACCTGCCGATCTTTGTTACGGCAACCTGTGAATTCAGCCGCTTCGATGCCAATGAAACTTCTGCCGGAGAATATATCCTGCTCAACCCCAACGGAGGCGGCATCGGTTTGTTCTCCACCACCCGGGTCGTCTTTGCCTATTCCAACTACCTGCTAAGCAAGAATTTCTACCAATATGCTTTTGAGAAAGATGAAAACGGGGAGAATTTCAGGATGGGTGACATCATGCGGCTGGCAAAGATTAACACCCTGAACACGTTGAACAAGCGTAATTTCTCCCTTTTGGCCGATCCCGCGCTCCGGCTTTCCTATCCGAAACACCGGGTGGTGACCCGGAGCGTCAATCAGAAGGATGCCGAATTGGTAACCGACACCTTGAAAGCCCTGACAAAAGTGACGGTTGCCGGGGAGATCAATGACCATTCCGGGAAAAAACTTATTGGTTTTAATGGGCAGGTTACCGCGGTCGTATACGACAAGGCCGCTACCCGGAAAACACTCGGAAATGCGGGTGCCACACCTTTCTCCTACAAGCTTCAGAACAGCGTAATTTACAAAGGTGAAGCCACAGTCACGGGAGGTGATTTTGAATTCAGCTTCGTCATTCCCAAAGACATCTCTTATAATCTGGGTTACGGAAAGATCCTTTACTATGCACAGAATGGCGAAACAGACGCTCATGGGGCCTTTGAGAATTTTGTCATCGGGGGGTCCGCAGGAGATCAGGTGACTGACACCCGTGGACCTGAAATTAAGCTGTACCTCGACGACGTTTCTTTTAAAGATGGTGACGAAACCAGCCAAAACCCCCTGCTGATCGCGGAAGTGTC
>Ga0302243_1000379_pt1 | contig 41941 bp, 45 predicted proteins | sample AAG_UR_Met_MG_FD_193514 | JGI IMG/M metagenome (GOLD analysis project Ga0302243, IMG submission 193514) | Enriched activated sludge microbial communities from anaerobic digester in WTTP, New Holstein, Wisconsin, United States - AAG_UR_Met | ecosystem: Engineered > Bioreactor > Anaerobic >... | reverse complement strand
GGCACAAAAGGAAGTGATGATGAAGTTTCTACTGTATGACCAACTGCAACAGCTAGTGTAAAGCTAAAGGCAAAGAAAGGGCAAGTTAGAGATAAGTGTCGTTTGTTTAGAATTATTCAACAAAGCACTTAATAATGAAAAATTAATGTCTATTTTATCCCCTTGGTAAAATTTTTTAACTTAGTTTCGTAGTTTGCTTTAAGTTCTTTCGTCGTTATTGTTAGCTTCGATATCGGAGTGATTCCAATATAATCCTCCATTTCACCAAATGCTTTAGCATCGCCAGAGCCACCATAAGTGCAAAAAAATGCAACATTTTTAAACTTACCTTTGTTCTCATTAATGTATACCCTTACAGCAGGGGCCATGAGTGCCGCCCATATTGGGGTTCCAATAACAACAAGATCATATTTAGCGGGATCTTTAGTTGTTCCTTTAATTGTTGTTATTTTTTTAGAATGGGCATCTATAGCAGCGATAATCCAACCTAGTGCCCCTTTTCTATTCTTAGAGTCGATTATCTCTTCGTTTTCGCACTTAAGATTTTTAGAAATCTCTTCTGCAATTTTTTTGGTATTTCCTGATCTAGAATAATAAACAACAAGTGTTTTCATGATAATGAGTTAACTTAGTAGTATATAAATTTTGTTACAAAGATAAAGAAATGCAAAAATTCTTTTAAAATAAAAATTGAAGAGGTGAATTCTATAGGAATCTAATAGATAAGTCTTATATATCTGTGAAAATACTAATTTTCTGGACAAGTAAATACTATGTCTAGTATTTTTTGTAAATGGAGGAGATAACCATAATTGAACCGCAGATTAACTTTCCTGTTGAAGACAGAGATGACGAGCAGCCACTCTACATTCCTGAAGAAGATTATGATGAAGATTAAATAAATTAATTAATCTTTTTTAAAATAATTATACTTAAATCCATAACAAATGAGATTTTTACAATAGAGATCAAATAACCGAAAACTATTTTAAGAATATATCCTTTTCATAAAAATGGAGGGCTTCTATTGCCAGAAAGAAAATTAAGGATACTGATAGCAAAACCGGGTCTCGACGGTCATGATAGAGGAGCAAAAGTAGTCGCTAGGGCGTTAAGAGATGCAGGTATGGAAGTGATATACACGGGATTGAGGCAGACTCCGGAAAGTATTGTAGAAACAGCAATACAAGAAGACGTAGATGCAATAGGGCTAAGTATATTATCTGGAGCTCATAATCATCTGTTTAAAAAAGTGATAGAACTTTTAAATAATGAGGGGGCAAATGACATCCCTATTTTTGGTGGTGGCATTGTTCCTGAGGAGGATATTCCTTACCTTAAACATATAGGTGTAAAAAAGATATTTGGCCCTGGGACCAATACAGAAGACATTGTCGCTTATATAAAAGAAATGACAAATAAATAAAAAGAGTGCCTAGAATGATCTCCTCTATTGATGAATTGATAAAAAAAATGATATCTGGGGATAAAAGGGCACTGGGAAAAATTATTACATTAATGGAAGAGAATTCCTCTTCTTCTGCTTATATTATTTCTCAAATTTACGCTCTTACTGGAAAAGCGTATATTGTGGGTATTACTGGGCCTCCTGGTTCTGGCAAAAGTAGTATTGTAGATAAGTTAGTATCGTGTTATAGAAATGAAAATCTTAAGGTGGGCGTTATAGCTATTGATCCTACAAGTCCTTTCACAGGTGGCGCTATTCTCGGTGATAGAATAAGAATGAAAAGCCATTATACCGATAGGGATGTTTTTATTCGAAGTATGGCGACAAGAGGGAATCTCGGAGGTCTCTCCAGAGCAACAAGTGATGCCATTAAAGCTCTTGATGCATTTGGAAGTGATATAATTATAGTTGAGACAGTTGGTGCTGGGCAGATAGAAGTTGACATTGTAAAAGTAGCAGATACTGTAATAGTTATTTCTGTGCCTGGTATGGGGGATATTATACAAACATTAAAAGCTGGGATAATGGAAATAGGAGATATATTTGCAGTGAATAAAGCAGACTTAGATGGTGTAGAAAAGTGCATCTTAGAGATAAAAATGATGTTAGAGCTATCAGAGAATAAAAATGGATGGATACACCCTATAGTTAAAACATTTGGAAACAGAGACGACGGTGCTAATGAACTTTACGAAGCTATTAAAAATCATCGTAAGTATCTACTTGAATCGGGCCATCATGAAAAAAAGAAGATAATGCGGGGAAAGGCAGATTTAATTAACATTCTTCAAAATCTCTTCATTAAAAATCTTTATGATGTTATTAGTGAGGAGGAAATGGAAGAGTTTGGAAAAAAAATAGCCAATAGAGAAAAAGATCCTTATGAGATAATTGAAGAAATAATTCCTAGATTAAAGAAGTTTTTATGAGGTGCTTTTTTGATAAAAAAAATAGACCATATAGGCATAGCCGTTAATAATTTAGAAGAGTCTTTGAGTTTCTATGAGGAGGCTCTAGGACTAAAAGTAAATGGTATAGAAGAGGTTCCTGAGCAAAAAGTTAAAGTTGGATTTTTAGAAATAGGGGAACTCCATTTTGAACTTTTAGAATCGACAGCCCCCGAGGGGCCTGTCGGAAGATTTATTGAAAAAAGAGGGGAGGGTATCCATCATATTGCAATATTAGTTGATAATATAGAAAAAACTATACTCACACTTAAAGAAAAACAGGTGCAACTCATAGATGAAATGCCAAGAAAAGGGGCCGGAGGATCTAAAATGGCATTTATACATCCTAAAAGTACTCATGGTGTGCTATTAGAGCTATATGAGAAATAGTTTTTTAAATAAAAAGATATATATACTGTATATTGGCATTTTATTATATATTAGGAGGAGAATATATGGGTCTTTTTGGTGGTGGAAAAGAAAAAGATGAAAAAATAAATGTCCTTACGCAAAATTTAGACGAAATTGAAAAGGAAAATAGGGCTCTAAAGATGCAACTTAAAGTTTATGAGGAAGAATATGAAAACATTGAAATCATAAAAGAAAAATTCGAAAAGATTAGCAGAGAAAATCAAGATTTCATGACTAAGCTAAAGGAAGCTGAAGATAAATACAAAGAAGTTGAAGAAAGAACTCATGACGTAATAAAGGAAATAAGTGATGAAAGAGACAAGTATAAATCTGAACTTAATAATGAAAGATCCAGAGAAATTATCGAAATAAGGCAAAAAGAAGAATTAATCGAAGATGTCCAAAGAGAACTTGAGAGGGTCAAAGCAATTAATGAGGAACTCAACAGGCAGATGGAAGAGACAGAAAGAGGTAAAGTTATAGTCCTAGACGCTTTTGAAAAAGATATAGAGATAAGTGAAGGGGTAATAGTAAAGGGTGGACTAAAAACTAAAGAAAGCGTGAAAATTGAAAATGATGCCTTGATTAAAGGAGACATTCTGGCCGGTAAAAATGTCACCCTTGGCGACAGAACAACAGTTCAGGGAGCAGTAAAGTGCGATGGTACATTAATAATGGGAGAAGAAGCAGAAGTCAGGGAAGAGATTTTTGCAGGGAATGTCTTTATTTCTAACGGAAGCGTGATACCTGTTTCAATCAAAACTACCGGGGATGTTAAAGGTGGGGAGAGAATAAGAATTGGTGGCGAATTCATTTCTGGTGGTGACGTATTCTTAGGCGGCGAAACAGTAATCAAAACAAAACTTGAAGCTATTGGAAACGTAACAATAGGTGAAAACAGTAAAGTAATGAAAGATCTTATCTCAAGTGGAGACGTTATATTAGGTGCAAACAGCGATGCAAAAATTATCAAAGCAAAGGGAAACGTTACAATAGGTCACAATTGCAATGTAAATAAAGTTTTTTCAGATGGTTCGGTCACTTTAATGGATGGAACTCATATAAGCGAAGGAATTGAGTATAGAGGCTCAATAAAGATAGGTGGCGGAGTAACTCTTGAAGGAACGATAAGAACAAAAGATAGAGGAGAAATTTTATAAATTTTTTTTTATCTATAAATCTCCCTTTTCGTATAGAATACTGCTATACCTCCAATTATTAAACCTATCAACAAACCTCCAATAAAATATGCAACATAATTGTAAGATTTTTTTGCGACAATTGTTGATGTTTTTTCGATCACCGCCCCATCTTGTGGAGTGGATATTTCTTCTATAGGTTCTAGAAATCTCAAGGCAAATGCTACACCTTTTGCATATTTATAAAGAATGATTGAGTTGATTTTATCTGAATCTTCAAATGTTGAGGCGTATTCATAGTAGCTTTCAGCCATTAAAGGTTCACCGCCTGCCTTTCTAGCAAGGTATATTGCACCACCAGCTTGTTCTTTTGCTCTTTCAAGTCTTTGCTTAATCACGTCCTCGCCTGAAGACCATAATTCAATAGAAACACTAGACCTAACTTTACTATCAATGGCATCAAATATGGCCGCTGCATATTTTCCCTTTTCATATTCATTTTCAGCTGCAGTGAGTAATTCCGAACTTTGGGTAAGTAATGTGTTTTTACCTATTAGCGTTTGAGCATATATGAGACTAAGTCTCGCATCTTCAATCCTTTGACTTGCATTATATTTTATTTGTGATTCATCAATTATACTTTCGCCTTTAGAGTTTTCTTTACTTATATCCATCCATAATTTTGCTGTTTTTGCTCTTTCCAAAGCAAAATCAGCATAATAAACAGCATCATAATATTTTTGATTATAGAAATTTTTCCAAGCGTCAGCAATTAGATTTTCTGCTTCAATTGCTCTTTTTTCAGATGCTGCAAGACATTCAAAAGAGGTGATCCCCCTGATACTTAAGGACTCAGTTGATATAAGCTCATTTGCTTCATCTAATTCTTTTTGAGCAGCTTCTATCTTATTTTTGACTATGTTAGAATCTTTATTTACCAAAACATCAATTGAATCACTAATATAGTTTAACTGAATCTTGGCATTGAAAGTATTACTCATAGCACTGTAATACCTTTTCTTAGAAAGATTATTTTTTGCAGTATCGATGTTTGAATTTGCCCGTTTCAAAAATTCATTAAAAGTCTGGTATTCTCTATAGCCAATAGTTTCGGAATCTAATTTATGGCTTGTATTTTTAGAAAGTTTTTCAACTACAACAAATTCAGAAAGCGCTTTTTCTTTTATGAAGTCAGTGTTAACTATAACTTTTGAGGGTGGTTTTTCTTCCTTTATTTTATATCCTGTAAAATACCAAAGAGCATCAATTGCATCATCAACTTCTATAACTGTAATCCCCCATCGGCTCTTCGCATGCTCAATCACATTAACAGTGTCAATTTTTCCTTCTTCAATTATTTGGATAACTGATTGCCCACTTGGTATAAGAAATACTTTTATCCCTTTTGCATTTGCGCCCATTATCTTTTCTAGTATACCCCCAACAGGGCCTACAGTACCATCGGGATTAATCATCCCCGTCATCATTACATGTGGGTCTATGTCAAGTTTTTTGATTGAGGCGATTGTAGCTATAGTAAGCGCAGCCCCGGCAGAAGGTCCGCCTATTACTGGAGAATCTGCCCTAATGGTATAAAAATAATCATATCTAGAATGTGGTACCTTCAATATATCTGATGCAACAACTGAAGCAAATCTGCATGAAGCTTGTGTATCAAGTTCGGATAAGGGCCAAGTATCAACAAAAACTCTTCCACTTCCGGGCTTTGTAAAAACAGTAGCATCAAAAACGGCGCCTTCAAGGCCAGACTCTACTCTCTTGACTGCAGGCACCTTAATTGTAATAGATTTTCCATCTTCATTTTGGGATAATAAAGCTGGTAAAAAACCAGTAAATAAGATACTAAGCAAAAAAATTGCCAATATTTTTTTATTCATTGAAACACCTAAATATTTTGTAAAAGTTTTTGGATCCTACTATAACACGCTTCAAGTTTCTTCCAAGCATTATCCATGTCAGTTTTTTCTATATTGGGATTTTGTATATTGTCAAAATAAAACCTAGTAAGATCCCTATACATCTGGCTCATTTTAAAATATTCATGGGATTTAGCATCTACAAGGGTATTAGATAAATTATCAATTTCTATTATGAAATCCGCCCAAGAGTTAATTTTTTTACGCTCTTGGACTTTTGGTAGTTCATATGTGGCTTCTGGGATGGGTTTTGGTGGAGCTTCGCTATAAACTTGGGATCTAACGTCTTCTTTTGCCATATCTGATTCGATAGTTTTTGGCTTACTGTCAAAAATAGAAATTCTTTCCGGAATTCTAACATTAGGAATCCCAGATTTAGTTTTTTGCGTATTAGAAAAAAACCTAACAAGAAAAATTAACATTATTAACAATACAATCAGACCAGAAAATATTATCATCCAATATTGGGAAAGGAGTGTTTCTATAGAAGGCATTAATTAAAGAAACATAAAATTACTTATAACTTTTTCCATTAATTTCAATATAGCTCTTTGTTATGAGATATGATTACATCTTTCTCAATTACCATACAAAGAAGAAAACAATTGGAACATAGAAAAGTGAATAAACTTCAATATAAATGTATTTTTTGATAGCTTGGTGTTTGAAAGCGCTATTTGGGATTAAAAGAGCTCTCATTACTTAATTTATTTTTATAGAGATGATTACCGAAATCTTTAAATAGTTTTTTACATTATTATTTTTTAATATAAATCAAACTTATGTAAAAAGATGGTAATCTTTAATAAATAACTAATAACGGGATACATATGTTTCGAATAGATGTTTCTTCCTCATATGAAAGATTTGGGCTAGAAAGAAATCCATTCACAGATCTATCATCTGAGGCTATAAGGGATATCGAAAAAATTCACGTTTCTCAGGAAATTGATTCTCGTATTGCAGATATTCTTTCAGATGTTATTGGAGAAAATTCGGGGATAGCTCTTTCACTTGTCGGATCATTAGGCTCTGGCAAAACACAGAGACTCAAAGGAGTACACAAACTTATCCAGGAATCTGGAGGAATGTCAATCTATCAAAAGATAGATTCAAATGACATCATAAAAACAACTCTTGAAATTTTTTCATATTTTTCTGAATTTGAAGATGAAGAAGATACAGGAACTTCAGAAGAACCCGAACTTGAAGGGGAAACATACACACCCTCTTATCTGGAAGAGAATCTATCATTTTTCCAAAAAATTAAAAGACTCTTTTCAGGGGAGAGGAAATTTGTTCCTATTTCAGATGAATCTGATGATTCGGAGTTAACTAGGGCAAACTACAATTCCCAAGATATTGGAAATCAGCTTATCGATTATTTAGGAGAATATAAGAGGTCTGCACTCATTCTTGACGAAATGGAAAATTTATTGACGGCCTCTAACACAGATCTAATTCTTTTCTTTGAATTTTTAAGAGAATTTATTAGTAATATGCCAGACTCGTGTGTCTTTATAATGGCATGCACCAATAACGCATATGACAAGATAAAAGAGATAAGTCCTGCTTTTGTAGCAAGGCTCCACAATGAACTATATTCTGAACCTCTTTCTGATGAGAGGGCGATAAAACTAGTTCAAAAGAGAATTGAATACCATAGAAGAAAGTCCATAGTAAGCCCTCTTTACCCGTTTGAGGAAAGCGCAATAGTTCTAGCAAACAGTATGTCAAAAGGAAATCCCAGAGAATTGTTAAAGCTATTACACACAACATTGTTTACAGCCACTAGGGATAATTTTGTCGAGTTTATAGATGACAGATACCTTGCGAAAGTTTTGACCGGCCCATCATCAGTTGAAGAATATATAAGGAGAGTTCCTTCGGATTTGAGGGAGGATGTAAGGATAATAATTGAAAAGTACGGTGGGGGACCAGTTACATACATCCAACTTGCAAAAGACACACAAGAGTCAGTGACAAAACAATATACAAAACTTGAAGAGCTTGTTGCAATGGGTATTTTGACAAGTTCAAAGGGAAAATATCAGATAAATAGCTCCGTGATACAGATGGTGAGAGCATCTATCAGGAAAGAATTTGACAAAACTAAAGATGCTAAAAAAGAAACAAAAAAATAATTATTGTTTCTTTAAAAGTTCTATGAGGTCACTTCCGTTTACTAAACCAAATCTACCTTTCTTTGCTTCTTTTTCACTGTAACATAAAGTGCTATCTTTCTTGATTTTTTTTGAATAAACTGCAAATGGTACTGGGTCTGATACGTGTGTTTTTAATTTGATAGGTGTTGGGTGGTCAGCCACTATGCTTATGCTGTAATCAAAGCCCTTTTCTTCAACTTTGTTTAGTATCCTTCCAACAACTCTTTTGTCCAAATCCTCAATTGCTTTGATCTTCATTTCAAGATTTCCAGAGTGGCCCGCTTCATCAGGGGCTTCAACGTGAATGTAGATAAAGTCAATTTCCTCTAAAGCTTTTATCGCATAGTCTGCCTTTCCTTCGTAGTTTGTATCAATAAATCCTGTTGCTCCTGGAACGTTTATGACTTTCATCTTGGCGCCGTATCCAATGCCTTTTATAAGATCAACTGCTGATATTACTCCACCTTTCATGCCAAATTTCTGGGAAAATGATTCCATCGGTACCTTCTTTCCCTGACCCCAAAGCCATATCATGTTGCCGGGATTTTTACCCTCAGAGATTCTTTTTTTGTTTACAGGGTGACCCATCAATATCTTCTTTGAGTCAAGCATCATTTTGTTTAGCATATCTGAATTTTTACCTTTGATTAAGTTGTCAGATACTTTTTGACCGACTACATCGTGAGGAGGTGTGCAGGAAAAACTGTTCTCTCCATTGTAAACAAAAAGGTGCCTGTAACTTACACCAGGATAAAATTTGCCTATGTCAAATGATTCGGAAACTTTTTTTATAAGCTGTGTTGATTCGGCTGTTGTAATGTGGCCTGAGGAGTAGTCTTTTATTATGCCATTTTCTTCAGTTATGATGTTGCATCTAAAAGCTATATCGCCTTCAACAAGCTCAACCCCAATGCTATATGCTTCAAGAGGTCCCCTGCCAGTGTAGTACTGTTTGGGATCATAGCCTAAAATCGAAAGATTTGCAACGTCGGACCCTGCTTCAAAACCATTGGGAACGGTCTTTAACTCCCCCATGGCCCCTTCTTTTGCAATCATGTCTAGGTTCGGAATATCAGAAAGCTCAAGAACTGTTTTGTTCCCTTTATCTTCTAAAGGGTAGTCAGCCATTCCGTCCCCGCATACCACTATGTATTTCATGTCACAGATTGAATATATATTGTTTAAAAGGTTTTAGAGAGTTCGAAGATAGGCTTTGAAAAAAATTGGTAATAAAGAAAATATCTTGGGGTCTTTAGTCAATGATATGATAGTTTTATAGTGTTCATCAAAACTCCCTGATTTATTGAGAATATGTTTTTTTGATTTGATGAAATCAAAAACTGCCCTAAGTTCATCATCACTTAGTTTTTCATAAATTTTTCTTAGTAGTAATCCTCTTGATATCTCCTTATCGATTAATTGTTTACACAGCTGGGGGTAGCTACTGTATCTGCCTGAAATTATTGAGTTGGCAAGAGCTTCAGCAGCCAGTGCACCGTAATATACGCCACCGCCAGACAGAGGCTTAACTTGACATGCTGCATCCCCCAATAGAAATACCCTATCCCTATAATTAATCCCCTTCCCGATAGGTATAACTCCTGATTGAATCTCAATTGGGGCGTTTTTGATTCCCCTTTCTTCTAAGAACTTATAAAGTGACTCCTTAGGGCTATCCGATATAGCCCCGATTCTAAATATTCCGTTACCTTCTGGGACAATCCATGTGAAAAAAGGCCTTTGTATGTGGACTTCAACTAAGCTATTGGAATCAAGATCAGCTTTTATCCTGACTTGATACCCTTTGTAATGCTTCATGTTATAATCAAATTCTTGGGATCTGACCCTTGAAGAAGGCCCGTCAGAGCCAATTAGCAAATCTGTGTTAAATCTTCGCTTATTTGTTTTTATGGATATGATACCATTTTTTCTTTCAAACGATTGGAATCTCTCTTCAAGAGAGATTTCAAGCCCGTTTGAGAGGGATTGATCGAACATAGCCCTATCAACAACAAAGGATACGCCTTTTCTTTTTAGTTCAAATGAATTGGTGCCAAGAAATATTTTTGCACCGTCAATTCTATTTTTGATTGATTCTTCAAAGTCAAATTGTTTGAAATGATCAAAAAAATCTTTTCCTATTAGCCCTGAACATGAAACAGGTTTTCCAATAGTCTTGTGCTCCTCAATTATATTAATTTTGTATCCTGCTCTATCTAGTAACTTAGAAGCTATAAGTCCTGCAGGCCCTGCGCCTATTACAGCTATATCCATATAATTGATTTAATTTACTTCTTTATAAATAATAACTAATTTATGTAAAAAGGAAGGTAATTAGTTAAACTTTCACCCATTTTTCTTTGGTCATCTTAGAAACGTCAGGATTTTTTACTTTAGCAGAAAAGTAGTAACTTGTCGGACAAACACTGCATGCTTCACAAACTGCATTTCCAGACTCGACTCTCTTAACTTCAGTTACCTCTATTTTGTGGACATTGCTGTAGTAAGCAATTATAAGTTCACTCTCAGTAGGTTCTTTAAAAAATTGTATATTGCCTTCAGCATACCAAATTGCCCAAGGGGTTTCTTCGCATTGCATAGGCTGAAACTTCATTGTTACTAGGGTGTTGTTTGCGCATCCTAAAAAGAATAGCGACAGAACTATAAATGAAGAAATTAAGAATTTTTTCATATATGTCATCAGAGTATCAAGCATTTATTGGATATTTAAATTATTCGGATTTGAAAAATAGGATATAAGAATCAACTATTCTTTTGAATATCGCTGTACCCAGAAAGACAGTTATTAATGAAAATGTGATCAAGTCATTAGAAACTATTAGCCGATTTGGTATTGGGGAGTTATTTTTTGTTCACTTAAATTTATAAATTGAGTATCATAGTGTAGGGAGGTGATGAAATGAAAAGACTAATCATAACTCTATTATTAATTGCATTACTGGCTCCAAGCGTCAATGCAGCAAAGAGTGTAGACGATCAAAAGATTATTACCATTGATGATGACATCAATGATGACTTTTTTGTTTCTGGGGACCAGATCACGATAAACGGTGATATCAATGGAGACTTATTTGCTGCAGGAGGGGAAATTGTAGTAAACGGTAATGTCATGGGTGATGCATATATCGTTGGGGGAAATGTTACAGTAAATGGCAAGATTACGGGCGGACTCATACTAGGTGCGGGTAAGGCGGCTGTTTCTGGAAAGACTGGGAAGATACTTGCAGGTTGCGGGGATCTTGCAGTTAAGGGAAATACTGAAAAAATAATTGCTTTTGCTGGAAATGTGAAAATATTCCCTTCTTCTGTAGTTGATGGATATGCACATATTGTGGCTGGGGAGTTTGAAAATCAGGGAACGATAAAAGGCGAACTAAAGCTATCTACAGAGCAGTTAACCGAAAAGGGTAGTGTAGGATCATTTGACTACACACAAAGAACTGCGAGACAGAGCATATCACAAGGGATTAGATCCTTTATCACCATAATTTCAATATTGGCGTCAATAGGGATGTTTGTTTTGGGGATCTTGTTAGTTCATTTATTTCCAAAGCTATTCTCTGCCGTTGAAAATGAAATGGAAAAAGATACGATTGTGAAAACAATAGTTGGATTCCTATTGGCCATCTTGGCGGTGATTGTCACAGTCATACTTGCATTGACATTAGTCGGCTTGCCTATCGCAGTAATATTTGGAATGGTAACGCTAATAGCTCTTATGACTTCAGGGCTGTTTGTTTCCCACTACGTAGGAAAAATTGTGACCAAGAGATTAAACATTAACACAAGCGATATCGGTATCTTCATTATTGGCTTTGTAATATTGGTAATTCTAAAGCTGGTACCTGTCCTTGGATTCTTTGTTAATCTTGTTACCGGAAGCCTTGGATTTGGAGCAATTTGTTATACAATAAAAAGCAAATGGAATTTAATAACAGCAAAGAATTAATTTTTTTTATTTTATTTTTAGTGACAAAATATATGGCTCAGATGTATATCAATCCTTCACCTTGAAAGTAGTTTTTATAGTATGCCTTAGCCTCGTGATAGTTTTTCAAGACCTCCTCCTTAGAAGGATTATCAAGCTCTGACAAGATAGTGTATGACTCATTGAATAATGACATGGAATTTTTTATGTGGGAGTCAAGCCGGGTCTCTTTTGCTAGATACAAGTATGCCTTCCCCATCTCATCAGTTATGGAAGCGTAGCGCAAAGGTTCTTTTTCTAAAGTAAAAATAGACCTCGAATCCTCATAGTATTCAATTATCTGAAGAAGACTTTCTTTTGAACCGTTCATCGTGTAAAGATCTAAAAGGGCATTCCCAAGTTCAAATGCAGCATCACCGTAGTTTTCGGAGTATTCATCCTTTGATAGATACTGGAGCGACTTAGAGAAAAATTCCACGGATTTGTTTAAATTTTTCTCTCTGTCCTCAACTTCAGATAGCCTGGTATGGGCCTTTCCTAGGAAATAGTTTGAGAACGCATAGTCTTGGGACGGAGACGATGGCGAGTCTTCATCACCCTTTGCTAAATAATCCATAAACACCCCACTTGCCTTGGATATATGTGCTATGGCTGACATCAGCTTTTCCAAATCCCCCATAAAGTCGTATTCAAAAAGCAGAGCCAATCCCATCTCATATGTCGACATGGCATACTCATAGGGATACTTCTCTTGAGCCCTAATTTCAAGGGATTTGTTCAATAGCTCTATTGATTTTTTAAGGTATGATGGGTCCTCTTCATAGAGGGTGAGCATCCTGTAGGCTATGGCAATGTTTGTACAGGTCGAGGCCTTGTCATATTCACTTACCGAGTCTATCTTAAGCGATCTCCAGTAATAGGATATTGATTCCTCAAGGTATTTTGGATTATTCCTAATTACTGATAGCCTCCTGTATGTCATCCCCATACGATTCATTATTTCAGAGTACTCTATAGGGTAATCCTTTTCTGTGAATATCTTCGATGCTTCATTGCACAATCTTATTACATCCTCCAATGCTATTGAAACATCCGGATACTCTGTCACTATCCAATTGGCCTTTGTTAGGTAGGCCATAGCCCTTCTGATATTCTTATAATTTTTATTTTTCATGAAAATCACCTAAATATCAATTTTTAGTTTCTCCACAATCTCCTTGTATCTGGCCCTAAGTGTCATATCGGTAACATTAGATGCGTTTGCAATATCCTTCTGTTTGATTGGATAGTTTTCAATCCTCGTCGCTATATATATTGCAGCTGCACATAGGCTCATTGGATTCCTTCCAGAGGAAAGGCCTTTTGGAATCGCATCTTGAAGTATCTCTTTGGCTTTGTTTGTCACGTTTAAAGGCAGGGCTAATTTAGAGGATATCCTTGAGAGGTATTCGCATGGCCCTATGACAGGGATAGGTATGCCTAGCTCCCTTGATAAGAGCCTGTACGTCCTAGAGATCTCCCTTTTGTCAAGGTAATCTGAACTTGATATAAACTCATCAAGACATTTTGGGACCATTGCCCGCCTGCAAGACATATAAACACATGCCCTTACAACGCATTCAATGGAGCGTCCGGTAATAAGATTTTTCTCCAATGCTTTCTTATAAATGAAGGCTGCGCCTTGAACTACATTTGGCGGTAATTCAAGCAGCGAAACTATTTTTTTGATTTCAGTCAATGCGAAGGAGAGGTTTCTGTCCCGTGAGGAGGATATATTGTATCTTTTGTCCCATAGCCTAAGCCTATTTATTTCAGATATCTTACCAGGAGAAAGAGTATTTCCATTAGCATCCTTGTTTCCTCTGCCAATTGTAGTTGAAAGACCTTTATCGTGGTGCATAATTGAAGTAACGTTCCTTTTAGACTCCTCACTTTTTAATCCCGGAAGCCCCCTTGGCGTGTTATCGACAATATTTTCCTCTATGACAAGCCCGCAGTCCCTGCAGGTTATCTCGCCCCGATACATATCCTTAATTATCTTTGTACTGTTGCACTCAGGGCATACATTTTCATCTTTAGAAAAAGAAAAATTAGAGGGTGGCATACAGTAGTTGGACCTCGCCTGGATCAACTAAGCCCCCCCTCTTGCCTTCTTATTTGGGCAAGAATATATAGTTACAATGTTATAGTAATGATCCTCAACTGGGTAGTGTCGGCACTCAAGGAAGGGCAAATTTGCTTCCTCGAGTTTGTGGCCCTTGGCTTGAGAAAACGAGCCGTGGCCAAATGAGTAGTGTTGGCATTTTTTATCACACATCTTGCAGATATCTATCCTCTCTTTTTTGGAGAAGTGGCCTATCTTTCTTCTACTCCTTTTATATTTCATTTTTTTCTCACCATAATTCTATAATCATCCATTATACTAAAGTTCATTGATTTATTATAAAGAAAATAAATTTATTATTATTGATCTAGTCATCTGAGGGGTAGAACTCCTTTATGCAGTCCCTCCCGCATTTTGTACAGTGGGCTTCAACTGTTTCGGCATACCCGACAACACTTATCTTGACTAGCCTTTTGATAAGACCTTTACACTTCTTACATTCCCTGTTTGTTAACACACTAAACATGTTCATTTTGTTTACCTCATATTAATAGGGTGTTTTAAAATATTAAACACTATTTGTTTATAGTAAAGAAAAAATGTTTATAGTAAATACGATAGATATGCCCAGTTGTTAATTATAGTTAAACCTTTTGAGTAACTCATCAAAAACTGAGTTATAGAACTTCATCATCTCAAGGGCCTTTTCCCTTAGTGGTAGTGGTACTGCATCTGGGTGAATCTTCTTTGCACACTTCCTCCTCTGCTTCTGTATATCCTTCTTTGTGGGGTGTTGCTTGATTATCTTGGCTATTCTTAGCAGCTCTTCAGTTGAGAGATCCTTTGGATTTCTGTAGAATTCATTTTGAGTCTTTCTCTGCTGTTTTTTCTTTTCTTCCCTTTCCCTTCTTGCATCTTCCTGCTGCCGTCTTCTGCTCTCTTCCTCTCTTTCCCTTCTCTGTTTTTCCTCTTCTCGTTCCCTCTCTTGTTCCTGTCTTCTTTGCTGTTCGTACTCCCGTCTCATCTTTTCTTGGAATTCCTCAAACCTCTTTCTTTCTTCAGCACGGATCCTCTCCTGAGCCTCATTAAATTTGATGGATTCTTGTCTGTGTATGGCGATGGGTATAGCCAGGCTTGAGAATAGAAAAATGGCTATGGAAGACAAGTTGAAAAGCCTTAACTCAAAGAAATACTGAAATACAGTTAGAATAAACATTGAAACAGATATTATCCCCATTCTTACTGCATAGCTATCTTTGTAGAAATCTAATAGATTAGGGTTAAATGTCTTATTATTGAACTTCTTGTAGTGCACCCATGACAATCCAAAAGCTAATGCAATAACAAGAATGTTTCGCAGGAGATTTTCAACAAAGAAGTTTTTTACTTCAAAGCTATAGCTAGAGGTTTTAACTTCACCATCCACCATATCCTGAGCTTTAATGTAGACAACATGCCTCCCCTCTCCAAGCTCCCTAGCACTTATGGTAAATGTATCTGAATATGAACCAGAAAGAAATGAAGTTGCAAGATGGATCTCTATGGTATCGTTCTGTGTAAGATAGATAGTTTCATTATTTTGAGTTTCAATTTTTACATAGAGTATCTTTACTTTGGCTGTTTTTTTATCATTTTCAAGACCTGTAATATCCACCTTTATATGAATGGTATCGTCAATAGAGTACTCATCCTTTATAGCTGGCCTTAAGTTACCTGTTGAATCTTTGTGTGATACGCCGATTCTTGTGTTTAGCTCGCGCTTTGATGTGCAGCCAGATGATGCAACTAGGATAATTAGTAAAAATGATAGTAATAAAGTGAATTTATGCCTGTCCATCAAGCTGTTCCTCCAAAGGCTCTTTCTCTATTAGAGCTTAGAAGTGACTTATTTAATACGCCATAGAATCTGTAATGCCTACAATCAGCAAATGGTATTGTGGCATCTCTAAGTTTATGACCTTTTAGTTGGGCGAAACTCCCTTTCCCCGGCTTGAAATGCCGGCATTTTACATCACACATCAAACAAACAGTTTTCCTCTCCTTCTTGGAGAGATGTCCTATCTTTCTCCTACCTTTCCTAATCTGCATAAAAACACCAATTATCTATTGGCAAAGAATATACTAAACCGTTGTGTTTTATAGTAAAGTAAAATAGTTTACTATAAATAATAATAATTAAATTTAAATAATTAAAATATATGTCATGCAGATTCATATTGCGCTACTTGGAAGATCTATTGAACATGTAAAAACAGCATTCAATAAATTTGAAAAAATTGACAAACTAGTATTAATAGCTGGAAAAGATTTTGAATTGAGTGCTAAGAATTTACAAATTGAGTTTAAGAATATATGGAAGGTTGATGTTGATTATAAATTGATAAATCCATTTACAAAAAATGGAGCTATGGAGATAATTGAAATAATGAAGGAAATTAGGAATCAATATAGCAAAGAGGATATACTGATAAATATATCAGGAGGAACTAATCTAATGGCATGCATCGCTTTGTCAGGAGCACTTATGATAGGGTGTAAGGAAGTTTATTATCTTTTAGATCCTCGATTTCTAAATGAAGGTGAGATAGATATAATCTCAATCCCATTGCCCAATATAGCCGCTGAGAATTCCAATTAGAGTATTAGAAATAACAATCGATTTTTATCTAATTAAAAAAATTAATTTAAATCCTTGTTTTTGTGGATCTTATTTTGCAACGGATTATTGGAAAGCATGGAGAATACTCCATAGTAGAAAAGTAGCAATCCTTGTTTTTGTGGATCATACTTTGCAACGAAAAAAGTGAGGTAAAAAAATGAAATACATATTAGTAAAGTAGCAATCCTTGTTTTTGTGGATCATACTTTGCAACTATTTATATTCCAGACGATGTTAGATGACGAGGCCGGAAGTAGCAATCCTTGTTTTTGTGGATCATACTTTGCAACAAGTGGCGGAGGTGAAAAAACATGAAGGTAATAGTGATAGTAGCAATCCTTGTTTTTGTGGATCATACTTTGCAACCAATATATATAGAAAGAATCGACGATGTCAATGATGACTTGAGTAGCAATCCTTGTTTTTGTGGATCATACTTTGCAACAAGACCAAAAGGTCTTCACATATATAACCGCCTCTGGGAAGTAGCAATCCTTGTTTTTGTGGATCATACTTTGCAACAGATAGGTGATAATAAAATATTTAAAATGTTGGTTTTAAAGTAGCAATCCTTGTTTTTGTGGATCATACTTTGCAACGAGGGCCTCTGAGGGTGTCAGTGTTTTACCATTACCTTCACCTTGTAGCAATCCTTGTTTTTGTGGATCATACTTTGCAACCAACTGGTGGTTGTTTGGCAATTCAGGAAACACTATTAAGTAGCAATCCTTGTTTTTGTGGATCATACTTTGCAACCCGCCCACCACGGGGTAATGAAGTGGCGGAGGTGAAAAGGTAGCAATCCTTGTTTTTGTGGATCATACTTTGCAACGAAAAATATAGATTCGAAGACCATCACCGTTATTATGCGTAGCAATCCTTGTTTTTGTGGATCATACTTTGCAACACTCTCTCTGACGAGGAGATAGAGGTGGCGGGGTCTGCAACAGAGTAGCAATCCTTGTTTTTGTGGATCATACTTTGCAACGAAAAATATAGATTCGAAGACCATCACCGTTATTATGCGTAGCAATCCTTGTTTTTGTGGATCATACTTTGCAACACTCTCTCTGACGAGGAGATAGAGGTGGCGGGGTCTGCAACAGAGTAGCAATCCTTGTTTTTGTGGATCATACTTTGCAACACTCTCTCTGACGAGGAGATAGAGGTGGCGGGGTCTGCAACAGAGTAGCAATCCTTGTTTTTGTGGATCATACTTTGCAACGAGAGACTAGGAGTCATTTTAATTTTGACCCGATTGAGTAGCAATCCTTGTTTTTGTGGATCATACTTTGCAACCAAAGCCCCTGCATCCAGGGTATACCCTCCCGCTATCTCATCTTGTAGCAATCCTTGTTTTTGTGGATCATACTTTGCAACAAATATTAAAAGAGAAAGAAGATATTAGCCTAAGCGAGTAGCAATCCTTGTTTTTGTGGATCATACTTTGCAACAATTAAGGCAACCCTTAGTAAATACATTTTCTTTACTATAGTAGCAATCCTTGTTTTTGTGGATCATACTTTGCAACAAGGGATTTCACATAGTGAAATCAAAGGAGGTGTACTCCCTAGTAGCAATCCTTGTTTTTGTGGATCATACTTTGCAACGGTGCCACCTGGAGGTGGTAATTATGAATACAGCAAATATTAGTAGCAATCCTTGTTTTTGTGGATCATACTTTGCAACAGCACATTTTTTTCCTCCTTTTGGCTTAAAAAGCTTTCTCCTACCTCCTTTTTGGGGGGGTGTTGGCTAACCTCATCTTAGCTTTTCCCTTTATAAAGGTCAGCCAAAAATAAGAATTCTAGGTCTTTCAGAAGAAAGATTCATCTCACCTTTTTTATAGAGCTGCCCAAAGCATTTTTCGCATATGGGAATTATGAGAACTTTGTCCCCTTCCTCCAAGTTAACTTTATACAATAAATCGTCGAAAACAGATTTATCAACTATTCCTAAGAAAAGACTCCTTTGCAATCTGATAAATCCAACGTCAAGAAGATTTTCACTCAATCGTTCTCTTGTTTTATTTGATGTGATGTCATAAACTACAAAAGTTTTCAATCCTACCACCTTAGAATAAACGGTTTATATTCTAAATCCTCATTCAAGTATTTAATCAATTTTTTAATTTGGAGTATAATAAGTTCACCAGTTTCCACTTCATTCCCTTCATAATTAATTTTTGAAGCAAAATTTTTTTTATAAGCCGTTATTATTTTTCGTTTGCCTTCTTTATTCAGAAGAACAGATCCGTCTCCGTAGTCAAAATCCTCCCTATAAATTTCCTTACGCCTCACAATTGTAAGACATATTCTATCAACTAAATACGATCTAAACTCCTCAGCCAAGTCATAAACTAAAGACATTCGTTCTTTCTTGTCTGAATGCAGAAAGCCAATGTAAGGATCCATTCCAGAAAGGACAATCCCTCTTTCAATATCATTATATAAAATACCATATCCATATGATAACATAGCATTGAAGGGGTCTCTGGGAGGATTTCTTGTCCGTCCTTTAAATTCCATCCAATCAGGTATTAAAAGTTTTATTGCATCAAAATACAATCTTGATGCATTTCCTTCAATTCCCAGCAAGATGCCCTTTGTTAAGTTTCTGTCACCTTCAGAGGATGATAAATTTCGTAGCATTTCATTAATACTCTCTAGTTGTGGCAATTCAATTTCATTGTTTCTTAATATTCTATCCAAGAGATTATATTGGTTTGAAATCTTTGAAACAATGAATTTTTTCGAAATTTTGATAGATTCATTTGAAATTGAAAGTTCAAGCTGTTTTTTTCTCAGTTGTACATGTCCATTTTCATTACAAGATTGGAGTCTCGCTATTGGGTCTCCATACTCATTCAAAAGAACTATGTCTATACCCGATTCTACCGCCATTTTTAATGCCTCGGAAGAAAGTGAACAGCTTACAACTAAAATTATTTTTTCAACAAATGATGAAGGTATTTCTAAAGTTTCCTTTCCTTCTAAAATAAATCGTTTTCCCTTCTTGCCTAAAAATGTCCCATATTCATTGATTACTATCTCCATTGATCACCTTCTGAATGGAGCCAAATCCAAAAGAAGAAGCCTTCCCTATGCCTATAAAGTCAGGAAAGTCAAAATTCATTCTTATCTTTCCTTTAAATGCATTCATTTGAACCCCTTTGAATAATACTTCTTCAGCATCTATATGAGTATGGGCATACAATCTTCTATTGCACACGATTCCAAATCCTTTGCAAAAAGATAGGATATTCCCGACAAGTATTCGATTTATAAAATCTTTTTTTTCTTTGAAGTTGCGCAGATTGTTGTATATTATATTGTTTTTTTGATTTAATGCAATCCAAGGGGTAATCAAAGAATATTGAATTGGCCTTCTAGTCATTGTAGGTTTGTACTCAATAGTCTTAACTATTATGGAATCCACGTTGTAATAAGAGCTATTAAGCTTTAACTCTTTGATATCAGGAGATATCTCTTCAAGAATTTTTGCCCCTTCGGAAAGGCCTACGATTAAGGGGATGCCTTCTATAATCTTATATTGGATTCTTGGATATAGATAAATCAAACCTATATCATCCAAATGGTGGTGGAAAATAGATCTATCTCTAAATTTATTACCAAAATATCCCCTGAGGTAAAATGATGTTTCTGATACAGGCCTGTTAGTAATTATTTTTAGATATGTTATTTTCATCTTAGTCTCCTTATTTTGGGAATAATGTAATTGTTTAGTTCATCAAATTCATTGTCAATCGGGGCTATCTTTGAAATCAAAAAATTAAGATCCATAAAGATGTCCCTTCTTGATGGCTTATCCACCTTAGTTTCATACTCGCCAACAGGCATGTCTTTACCATATCTTTCTTCATAGTAATTTTTTTTAATTTCTTGGTATTTTTTTAATATATCCTCTTTAGATACCCCTTCATACCCGTGCCCAAAGATAGTCTTATTTCTAATATCCGCAAGCCCCTCTATAAATTTCAATCTTTCATATTCCCCATAAAGCTGTTTTTTTCCTTCAACTTCAATGAAATATTTAATAATATTCATCGCTACAGGTCTTGAAAATACCCAGTACTTTAATCTCTCCCCATTATGTATCTGCCTAGAAAGATAATTTTTTACGCTTGGATCTGAAATGAATTTTTTAAATTCAGATTCTTTTTTAAAGTCTATTATTTTTTTACCCGTTTCCCTCTCAAATAGATGGTATAGGTATCCTTCATGGAACCTGAATAGATATGCAAGAAATTCAAGGTATTCCGATTTTTTATATGCAATGCATATGTGATAGTACAATTCCAGTATCTTTTTTTCATCACTTCCTGCCTCAAGAGAGATAAGGTAGTTGAGAAGATTGTCTAGATATAGTTTATCCTGTCCACTTGCATTTATAGTAAGGATTATATTTTTCGCTCTTTTGAAGTCAAAGTTCACTCTTCTATCAAGATACTCTAAAAAGTTAATTATGTAAGGATCACCATCAATAAGCTTTAATATAACAATGGCCGAAAAATAATCGTAATTATTTATCGCAGTTACGGCATCATCAATTGATCTTTCTTTTGATAAAATTTTATTTATTTCAAGAACATCTATCCTCCCTGTTGGATTGACATAGATAGGCTGGGAATTAGAGCCAAATACTTTGACTCCAGTTAGTAAAAGGGAGGTATTTTGTGCAGGCACCCCCCCTGAAAGTAATAAAAATACTAGAGAATCGGAAGGAATCTTTTCCTTTATTTTTGGTAGTTTATCAGCAAAGAACTTATACATGTCAGTATAGTCGGAGGGATTATTTGAAATAATCTCATATTCGACGTTATTGAAGTGGGATTTAATTATTTCAGCAAGATATATTGTATCTTTTTCCCAGAATTTTTGATCAATTAAATCTTTATTTTGGCGAGTGGCAAAGAGAAATACTTTTTCAAATGAGTAATCCTCAAAAATTTTTGATATTATGGGAAAACTTATTCTTTTTTTATATTCTTCTATATTCAAAAGGATATCTTTGCCTTTTATTCTTGGTTTTACAATTTCTTCTGAATCTAGGTAGACGTCACTATTACCAATATTTGCCAATAGGTAAAGATTCATGAAATCTTCACCCAACCAAGAGAAGAAACTATTTCATTGTTTTCAGTCGTCACTACCCTCCTAGAAACTGGTATTTCTGAAGAATAGTTTTTGAAAATTGATTTATATTTGTCACTTTCAGATTCTAATAGAAGGAATATAGTTGTAGCTGTAAGCCCACTGCCCCAGCCAAGCTTTAAATTTGCATCAAGTCCATTGTAAAACTCAAGTATATCCTCAGTATTTACATTCTTAAATCCTTCATAATATGAAATCTCACTTCTAATAATATCTTTAGAAAATTCATTGCAGCAATTAATTATGTCTTTTTCACTGTTAAAAGGGAGTTGCTTGCCATTATTTTCTTTGAAATATTTTAGAACTTGGGTATCTACTTTTAAAAACGATTCAATTTTCTTTCCAACAGGGATGCACTCTGGTGACATTTTTATTCCAAGAAGTTTCTCCTCTCCCCTCTTATAATTTAAGACTCTTACTCTATTTAGCTCCAAAGAGTTCTTATTAAGAGGAGGAGTATCCGAAATCTGAATTGCCCTCATTATATCTGTGTTAGGGCCAAATCTATACCTATAGTCATTTTTAGACTCCTGACTTAAGTAATAAGAGTTGAAAATTGATGTCAAAAATTTTTCTGAAAATCTTTTTTGTTCCCATTCCTTCATTACTTTTCCTCTTGGAACTTCGTTTATTTTTTTCTTGAAAGTTGAAACTACTCTTTCATAGTCATTCCTACTGACTTTTTTAAGATAGTTGTATAAAATAGCAGTTCTTATGCTTCCCTTAAGAGAGCTACCTGGGATATACGGTTGATAATGGCCGTTTCTAACAAAAGGTTTTATCTCTGGCTTATCGGATGCGCCCAAAACAAAATTTTTTGAAACAGTATAAGCAGATATGGCATTAACAAAGGTATTGTCATAAGCTCCATAGCTTTTAATAAGTGATGTAAGATCGTTTTCCCCAGTTCTTTGTTTTTGAATAACACCTTGAGTGAAATCTTTTAAAACTCCTTTTTTTTCCATCTCTTGGAGTAAAGCATTTTCATTTGCAACAAATATCCTATCTTTTGAAACTACATAATCCAAAAATGAGAGGGTTTGCTCTTTTCCTCCAATATGCACCGGCGAAATAGTTTCAATCAACATTTTCTCACCACCGGAATTGCAAATGCTATTCCATTTCTATACACTTTGTGGGGGAATCCCTCAGGCGAAACATCAACTAATTTTCCATTCGGCTTATAGTCAAAAACACTTCCTTCTGTAAGCATATACACAGTATTTCTTTTAGTTTTAGTAGTTGTTTGAGAAACTATCCATCCTCCCCTTTCAGCTAAATTATAACTACAGTTGTAGTTAAGTTTTTCATCTTTGTCTGGATAATAAAGAGATAAAATGCAGTAACAGTCGCTTTGGGGAAGATCAATGTTTATTGTTTTAAATTCACACTTAAATTGTCCACAACCCCAAGTCTTTTTTCCACCTATTCCTTCGTCAGATAGAATTTGAACAATGTTCTTGAATTTTTCAAGGTATTCACTGGAGCATTGGTAAAGGAAAAAATATCCAGAATCGCTAGTAAATCTATTTTCGGAAAAAGAAAATAATTCAGTAGATGAACTTCTTCTGTCAATTGCAACTTTAGGTACGTAGTAGTCTTTAGAAAAATCTGATTTAGTAGTATTAAGGGCAGTTATCAATTCCTCTTCTTTTAATGACGCACCTATATACTTTTCAAAAAGTGGTTTTGGTAAAGAGGTCATCTTCTTAAATTCTTTCCTTTTATCTTCAGGGATGTCAATATTAGGCAGCATAAAAGGTTTTGGAAAATAAAGAATTTCCCCTGAATATGGAAATGCTGATGAGACTATAAATGGTATCTTATTTTGGAAATTATCTAGCATCCGTTCTAAGTCTTCTTTGCCATAGGATCTCGCCCAAACGTTACATATTGCAGAAAAAATAGTATCTGAGTGAATTACAGGAGATGTAGCGTCCAATTTCCCTTCATCCCCTATATGGATACCCTCAATCTTCATTTTGACAGCATTGAATTCCATATAATCACTTTAATTTGGAAGATATGTCTAAAGGAATGTTGGCCCAATCCTCTTTAATTTCAATAGGAATCTCTTTTGAGTAGTCCTCCCTCTTTTTCAAAACTACCTTCTCAATTATAAAAGAAACTTTACCGTAGCCTCTGCTTCCATTTCCACCAATATAATCGTCAGTTAGGAGCAGCATGCCGTGCAAAATGTTAGTAAGATCTTCTTTGACATCATCAGATTTGACTAAATCATAAACTATTTCAAATCCAAACTCTGCCCCAGCAGGTATTCTCTCAAGATTTCTTGGATCTGCCTTAGAAGTAATTCTGTCAATAGTGTTCTCAAATTTCCACTCAGTCATTTTTAAACCGGTATCCATATTTTCCAATATCTTTTTACTGTCTTCGGTCAACATCATATCTCTAAATATAGTTCTTGAAGGAATTGTTGAATTCTTTTCAATAGAAGCCCCATAAAGTCTGCACAAAGGACAACTTAGATTACCACACTCATGTCGGAATATTTTTCCTCCAGAGAAGCTCTTTAAAGGCATCCCAAGATTTCTTTCAGTTAGACTTCTTATTTTTCCCTTAAACGATGATCCTGGGATATAAGGCTCATTGGACATAGGATCCCTTACAACTGCATTATCTATATCTCCAATTCCCATTGTTTCCTTACCTGCCCCGATATGAAGGCCTGTGAGGCATTTCAATTTTCCTTTTATTATGGTCTTTCCCAGAAGTGGCCTTTCATTTGATTCCATTTAATCCCCCCCATAAAATTTATGGTAGGCTATTATGCCTAAAATTAGTTCCTTAAAACCATTGAAATCGTCTTTATCACGAATCTGGTCCAGTGCAAAGTTAACAATCTTTTGAAATGATTCCATTTTTCTGTTTCTCCCGGTAGCATACGCCAGTTTTGCTTTAAGGAAAGGAACTTTTTCGATGTGGAAATCCTTATCCAGTCTTTGAACTTCATTTAAAAATTTTCTAATTTGACTTGTATTTACCGATTTTGAAAATGCATTCCCTAGTGGATCACAAACCTCATTTATCAAGGTTTTTGAATTATTTTCTTTTATCCATTGTTTTGGTTCTTTAAGACTTTCTAAAGCTTTAAATGCCTTATTTATATCAACCGTGGGGGCACTTTCAGTCGGAAAGCGTCTTGAATCATTTCCCCTAAAATTTTGTGGTCCTGTCCTATTTCTATTATTCATTTTCATCACCTTTTCTCATACTATATATTACCCAAAATAGTGGAATATTAATTTTTTCAATAAGTTCAATATTTCTAACAAAGTTGTCATAAAATTGATTGAAGTATTTCATTTTGCCCTCTCTTTCAAGTTTATCCTTTTCTCTATCTCTAAATCTGGAAAAATTATAAACAAATGGTGTCATAATAACGTACTTATCGTTGATATATCTTCGTCTAAGATAATCCAACTTGTATAAAAATCCAGTAGATATGAAGCTCTCCCTTATGTTTTCATCTTTTTTTAAAGTTGTTAGATTAAATAATGGCCCTCCAAATAGCTCCCATAATTTTTTAAACTCTTCCCATTTTACAGTTGATCCAAACAAGGTAATACTGTCTCTATCATTCTTCTTTGACCAAGATTCAGCTATTTCTGAATCTTTTGCTGATTTGTATATTGGATATTTTTCTTTGTTAAATGAAATGCCACATGATAATCCCATATTAGAACAAGTATAGCTATTAAAAGCCTGCCTTATCTCAAATGCGTGTTCAATGCTGTCATTCCATGAGCCTATGTAAAAAGCGTCATCCCCTCCTGAATATACTATTGCTATATTTCTGCTGTCGTTACTTTCGGATATATTTGGAATGTCCTGGACATCATCTTTTCTCTCCGCAATTACATTCATATACGGCCCAAAGAAATACTTCAAAAGCCTTGATAGGGTGGACATTCTTGAAAGAGAAGAATCATCACCAAGCCCTTTACTAAATGCCAATCCCAATTTATCGACATCTATCCTTACAGTTGCTAATCTATCTATCCCAATAGATTCATTTGCAAAAGTATCTGTTGTCTTAGGGCCATCTTTATCTGAGGCATAATAATTACCTATAGGGTAAAGTATTGTTTTTTGTGGTATTTTATCTAAGTAAAAAGAGTTTAAATTATAAACAAATCCGTCTTCATAGTCAAATTTAGATTTATTGAATGTCAAATTATATCCAAGTGCTAATGGCATTCCTTGAGTTTTTCCTATGTAGAGCTGATCGGACTTTGGAATATTTGTTCCTAAAGATATCATATCATTGCAAACATTGCATATTTTAACTTCCGCTTCCCCCATTGGAGAAATATCTCCTGGGCCATGACCACATATTGCACACTTTTCAAGGTCTGGTCTGTCTGGATGCGGACCAAGAATATCTTTGGGATTTTCATTTATCTCTTCTAAAAATTTTTTAAACTTGCCTTGAGAAATCCTTCCATAAAGCTTTGACCAAACATCACTGAATTTTTCAAAATCTTTTTTATCTATTTCAACATAATCAATTAGTACATATATTTTAGTTCCAAATTTATTAAACAAATCCTTATTTACTTCTTTTTTAATTTTTTCGATTTTTGAAATTGCCTCTACAGTATTCTGTGCAATAATGAAAAAATTACCTCCACCAGAATATATCAAATTGGCACGACAAAGATTTAGTTCTTGAATTATTTTGTTAGAAATTGATTCTATTATCATTTCAAGGTAAAACGATCTTCCTCTAAGGATTTTTAGTGTATTTTTAGAAGATTTTAGGTTGTATATGAATTTTTGTATGCCTGAAATGTTTCCTCCAATGAATATCCATTTATTATTTGAGGTTAAATTTCCCCCAGAATTAACATAGTTATAAGAGGCAGCTGCTATAGCACAGCTTGTTTTAGAGTGATCAAAAAGAGAAACATCAGGAAGGGAAACATAGGCTGCTGAGGGTATGAAAGAGGTATATTCTTCCAAGGTGAAAAGTAGATTCTCAATTGAAATATTGTTCTTGAATGAATTCATCTTTTTTTTGTACGCTGACCAAAGAGTTTTATACTCTGGAGTTAATTTCCACCCCTCAATTGCATCCTTTTTATATTGTTATGGATAAGGTATTCTATCAAAATTTAGCGACTTAAGGGGGTAATAATAGTGTTTTTCTTCTTTATTATCTTCTACCTTCAATCTAGAGAATATTGAAATTAGAGGCTCCTTAATAGGATCTTTTTTTTCATCCTTAACTCTCTCTGAGGATGAGAGATGATCTGCCTCCTGGATAATTATACCAAGATCCTTTAGTTTACCTTTCAATATACCAGGATTATGGTGATATAAAACTAGTTGCTCTAAATCAGGCCCTAATCCAAGCTCTTCTATATGGCTTGCACTCCATTTAGAATGTGCCCCAGTGTAGCCATAATCGGAATCCGACAAATTAGAATATTTTACATTTTCGGCTACATCTGCTCTTAGAGAAAATTTACCTATATCGTGGAGTAATGCAGCCATCTGAACTAGCTCTCTTTCATCCAAAATAATACCCCCATCATATTTAAAAATTAATGATATTTATATTTTGCTATTTACGCTAAAGTATATTATTTAGTATAAAATAGATTTCCTAATATATAAAGATATAGAAAAAAATAAGAAGGATATGGAAAAAATATTTTTCCATATAACATCAAATATATCTGTAAAATAATGCAATACATCCTCGTATATGCTGCTAAATATGACTCAGAGAAACAAATATATCACATATTTTCATTTAAATATTTTGGTTGAGGGAGTAACACTATATTTTCCAGTTTGATTCCTTAAGAATACCAAAATAAAATTTTCCTTCTGGGGTTAATCCTACATGTTTCTTTTTGGTGTGGGGAGAAAATTGAACAAGTCCTTTTTTTTCAAGAATTTTAAAATGTCTAGAATTGGATTTACTGGTAACAACTTCATCTCTATTTTCAAATAATTTCAAACATTGCTTGCTCTTTTCTGAAATACAATAAAGCCTATCTGAATGTTCAAAAAAAATAGGGCCTTCGTTAAGGAGATAGTAGCAGTCAATTCCGAGAAACATTGAAATAACATATGCTGCAACAGATAAAATATTTGTACCGCCCGTAAGATTCATAAATATTTTGTCATGCTTTCCAAGTCTTGTTTTCTCACCTGTGTATATCCCAACAAGGCAACTCACAACAGATTCGAAACTGAATGAATTTACCTCTAGCACTTTTGTTTCAATATTAAATTGAGCATTCTTAAATTTTTCCTTATAACCTTCTCCTGTGACAATGTAGAGTTTATCAATATTACCGAGTTTATCCTGATATCTAAAAGCAGCCTCCACCGGGGACTTTTCTCCAGCAGTAGCTATATGGATGTTCATTGAATAAACCTCATCATCATCCTCCCTGCTTCAGTAGGCTTAATTACATTTTGTTTGGCATTATCCTCATCCCTTGAAATCTCAATAAGATTCATCTCTTTTAGCGTGTCAATATGACTCTTTATAGTTTGCAGGGGATTTTTCTTTTTCTTTTTATAGAATCTATCAGCAAACTCCTTTATATTTTTAATCTTTGTGTCCTCATTGCCATTATTTTTCCCCATACCAAGTTCACTATAAATTGCCATTAAAACAGCTCTTTGTATGGGGGTCAAAGCATCAGGGAATATTATCTTTGGTACCGGAATGGTGATAAGATCATTTTCTCCTTTCTTTAAGAACTTGGGGTCTAAAAGATAGTAAACTTCCTTGCACCCTATCATGAAGGCTCCGGATAATGCAACGCCGGCCATTAAATTTGTTCCACCAGAAATATTTATATACATATTATCTTTGGGATAATCATTTTTAATTTTTTTCATAATCTCAATTATTTCCATAACTCCATTTTTGGTAAAGGGATCAATAGTATAATAAGTTACATCAATGCCCCAAATTTTTTCAAATTCAGTTTTTAAATCCTCGGCATTTTGTTCAAATTCTTTTCCTACTATAAGTATCAGTTTATCAATCCTGCCAAATCTGTTGGAAGCAGTTTTTATAGGTTCTGTTACTCTTCCAAGCATTGCAATATGAATGTTCATAATCTATATTTTATTTTTATATATTTAAACTTAATTATTTACGTTAAATAATATTTCTTTATTATAATGCACAATTTCCATATAACAATGTCAAATACACTTATTGAAGGCTATGAGTGGTATAGTAGTAAATCATAATGAGAAAAAAATAGAAATTATTGGGATGTCAATAGACGAGGGTAATGTGTACAGCTTTATATCAAGCTTACCTGAAGAAAATCAGGAGGATGCAGTATCAAAGGCAATAACAATAGGTTGCATCGGACTAAAGAATATGGATCTAGCTCAGAACATCGATTATGTACAAAAGGAGTTCAATGAACTCATATCGAAGTTTGAAAGAGAAAATGCAGAATTAAGGAACAGACTTGCCGATTTATTAAATATAGATGATAGCCAAAGACCTCTTGGGAGATTTAAGTTATTGTTTGAAGACTATTTTGATCTAGAAAGGGGCAGGATTTGCAATCTTCTTGACCCTTTTATTGATGGTGCGCCAATCCAAAAGCTAAGAAATGATTTACTTACAAATATCAATGAAATCAAAGAAATGATAATTAAAGAGCAAGTCTTGGGTAAAGCTGTTTCAATGACAACATTAAAGGGTGGGCAGTTTGAAGAAAATGTTCTAAGGGAACTTCAAATATTTTCTAATCCATTTAAAGATAGCATTGAACATGTTGGCAATAAACAAGGTAAAACTGGAAAGACTGGGGATATTATAATAGATATTGATGGTGACCTTAACAAGAGAGTAGTGATAGAATGTAAAGACAGCAGTAGTTATACAGCCAAAACAACGATACAGGAAATTGAACTTGCCATAAAGAACAGGGATGCCAAGTTTGGCATATTTCTTTTCAATTGCTTTGAGCAACTGCCACGCGAACTATTCCCTTTGAAAATAGGAAATAACTATATTGTTTGTGCATATGAAAATGATTCCCTATATTTTGCATATAGACTTTCCAGGATTGTTCTAGAAAAAAAGAAGTTAAATGAAGGGATGGCAATTGACATCGATAGAATACAGGAAGAGATTGAAAGGATTTCACAGAAGCTAAACTCCATCAATGATTCCCACAAGGACATAACAAGTATAAATAATGCTGGAGAGCGCATAAAGAAGAATTTGGATATTCTCAAAAGAGATATTGAAGAAGGCCTTGGAAGGATCCTTGAAAGCATAAATTCATCTACTTAATTTTTATATTTATTTTGGAAACGCCAGTAGAATCAGTTAAAAATAGTTACTATAGGCTCTTTAATAGATTACTAGAAAACAAAACATTATTTCTAATTTGAATTACTAGACTAAAGCTATATTATAATTTAAAAAAATAATAACTAATTATATGTGGCAATACCTAGGCAATATTACAGGTATTATGGGCTAGTTCTGCAATCTCGCATTTTGGCTGACCTTTATAAAGGGACAAGCTAAGATGAGGTTAGCCAACACCCCCCTCAAAAAGGAGGTAGGAGAAAGCTTTTTAAGCCAAAAGGAGGAAAAAAATGTGCTGTTGCAAAGTATGATCCACAAAAACAAGGATTGCTACCTGAAGCCACGCTTAATGATATAAACAATGCAACCATGTTGCAAAGTATGATCCACAAAAACAAGGATTGCTACAGTTGCCACGTCTGAACAAAACGTGGGCGGAGCTAGGTTGCAAAGTATGATCCACAAAAACAAGGATTGCTACTTTTGTGGAGTAATAATATAATCTATTTTCGTTTCCTTCTGTTGCAAAGTATGATCCACAAAAACAAGGATTGCTACTCTTTATATAGGTCGGACAATATTCTAATCGTACTTACTCGTTGCAAAGTATGATCCACAAAAACAAGGATTGCTACATTTCCACAACTTCAGGATTATCCAATCTTAGCTGAGTTGCAAAGTATGATCCACAAAAACAAGGATTGCTACTAGTTTGCAAAATATCTCTCCATCCCGATTAAATCAGTTGCAAAGTATGATCCACAAAAACAAGGATTGCTACTCGTCTTCCCATTGATTATAGAAATAGTCTTCTATTTCAAGTTGCAAAGTATGATCCACAAAAACAAGGATTGCTACCAACTTAAGAGCCTCACTTGTATGTCGTTGTCTTCGTTGCGTTGCAAAGTATGATCCACAAAAACAAGGATTGCTACTGGTGTTCTTTCATAGCCCAATTTTTTATCGATGGCTTTGTTGCAAAGTATGATCCACAAAAACAAGGATTGCTACTGGATTTCTTCTACAATTTTTTTAAATTCTGCCATTGTTTTTGTTGCAAAGTATGATCCACAAAAACAAGGATTGCTACGATATTCATCACTTTTTTGTATTTTTCCAAAAGTGTTATGAGTTGCAAAGTATGATCCACAAAAACAAGGATTGCTACTTTCTTTACACGTAATATAACTTCTCTGACATTCTAAGTTGCAAAGTATGATCCACAAAAACAAGGATTGCTACTAGCCAGGTGACACCTTTTCCATTTTCCAACGTTTGGGCCAGTTGCAAAGTATGATCCACAAAAACAAGGATTGCTACTATCTCATCAATTATCCTTTCCATCACTTCTTTCTTATTGTTGCAAAGTATGATCCACAAAAACAAGGATTGCTACCTTACTTACTTACTTACCTATATTATGGCGGTTTGTTTAAGTTGCAAAGTATGATCCACAAAAACAAGGATTGCTACTGGTGGTATTGAGGTATATTTGTAAAATCGGATATAATGTTGCAAAGTATGATCCACAAAAACAAGGATTGCTACTTTCTTTACACGTAATATAACTTCTCTGACATTCTAAGTTGCAAAGTATGATCCACAAAAACAAGGATTGCTACTGGACTATTATAGTTTAGAATATTCAAGAAAAGAAATAGCCTGGTAGCTTTAGCTTTAATAGTCAAAGTATTAAAGGAAAGTTATACAAACATAAAATAAATAAATGTCAAAAATATATCTTAAATTTATGGAGTAAGTATATGATAAAATATTCAAAATTTAATTATAAGTATAGGAAAAAGAGGTAGTTTAATACGTCAGAAAAAATAGTTAAATCCCTAAATGATAATGTTTGACCAGAGTGTAAAAGCAAAAATATAGTTAAGGATATAATAAGAGGAGAAAAAACTTGTAATGATTGTGGTTTAGTAATTGATGAAATTATTCTTGACAGTTCACCTACCTATAGCCAAAAAACTGGAAAAATAGAAAGATCCCCCATTAATATTAAATCTCCAGATAAAGGATTAACTACTTGCATAGATGACTCATATGAAGATTCAAATATAAAATCTGAAAAAAGAAGGAAGATAAAGCGGATTATAAAAATTCAAAAACAAATTAAAGTGTCCACAAGCAAAGAAAAAAATTTACAAGAAGCCAAACAAACATTGAACTTATTAAAATCTGTACTTAATCTTCCAAAGAAAATATCTGAAAATACAATTTCTATTTATCGAAAAGCATGGGACAAAAAACTAGTTAAGAGAACAACGACTGAAAGCATGATTGTGGCATGTCTTTATTATACTGTTAAAACAGAAAGGATGCCAATAACAATCGAAGAAATTACATCTAAAGTGATGTATCTAGACAAAAAAGATGCGTTGAGTGCATACAAACTTCTTCTGAGAGAACTAAACTTACCAAAAAAAAATATATCTGCAAGAGATTATCTTAGCAAAATGTCAGAAGAGCTTAATATTTCACTATTAATTGAAAATGCCGCAAGAAAAATAATCAATGATGTAGAAAAAAAAGGCATCGGAATCGGAAAGAATCCCAGATCATTATGTGCATCTTCTATATACATAGTTTGTAAGATGGAAAAAATAGACATCAAACAAAAAAAGATTGCTTCAATTGCCCAAATTACAGAAGCAACACTAAGAACAACAACAAATGAGATTCTAAAAGAGCTTGATATTAAAATTGAGAAATAGTATTTATTAAAAAATTCAACTAACGTTTGGCTTAAACTAAAGAAGATTATCTTTGTCGTTGTTTCCTTTCTCCTAAGAAGATATTGTCCATTATTGCGATAATTAGTAGAAAAAAAAGGGTAAAAAGAGAAGTTGAGTTATGTCTGGAAGACATTTGCCACCTCTATGCCTGATTGTAATGGGTCTCGATGAGATCATTGTATATTGTTGAAAGTTCAACTAGAATCGATCCAAGCTCCCTTTTTGGAGCTTCTAACATACGCCTCTCAAGGCGCCTAATCCGGGAATTACAATTTGATGCATCCATAAAACATCATAATAGTCAATAATAATTTCTTATATTAATAATTATTTTTTTATAGTAAAGAAATAATTTTTATTATAAAATTATAAGTTAATATTTGAGAAAAATAAAGAAGGTAGTATGAAAGACAATAGGTATTCAAGACTTTATTGGATGAAGGGATCAAAAAGATGCTAGAAGGGTGATTATATAAACGAAGAAGAAGTATTTGGCATCAAATCAAAAACAATATTCTACCAATAGAAATTATATATCTAACGAAAGATGGAAACGTAGTATCAAGAGTTATGGATCCAAATATAGCCATTGATGTCTTAAAGAATAAAGAACTTAGTGCTATAAAGATGGCAGAAGGGATATATGATTCAAAGAAACACCCATACAGTAACTTAGATATATTAGTAGAGAACCTATGCAACGATTGTAACATACCATACGGAAGGAGTCCAGCTAAGTATAATACAATTATATCAAAAATTATTGAAGAGGCCAATAAATGATATCTCCAGATATTTTCATAAGAATAGCCGCTGCAGGAGGCTTTGATGAAAAGTTTCTATTGGATTTTAAAAATGATTTTCAAAAAGCTTTACACAATAATTTTGGTGCAAATGCATGCTGCATCTTTAGTAATACTGATTCTGAAAAGATTACCATATACAAAATCCCACGAGCTGCATATAACGCAAATATAGGAAAATATAACGCCCACACTCTTTTTTTATTTGGTAAGGAAAGACGGGAAGAGTCCCTTAATGAATTTGGTAAAATAAAAGTCCAACTCAAAATTCTAGTATTGGTGGACTTTGATATATTTAAGCCAGGTTTTACTGGCACTCTGTTTGGCGAGGCTGAGGTGGATGGGGATATAGCCATAGTGTCAGTATCCCCTCTAAAGGATGATTCTAATGAATTCCTAACTAAAGATAGGCTAGTCAAGGAAGCATTGCATATTATTGGGTACACCCTAGGATTAGGGCCCTGCGAAACACCTTCATGTGCAATGAGCCCATCTAAAACTTTAGAGGATATTGATAAAAGAAATACTTTTTACTGCAACAGCTGCACAAAAAAGATATCTAGCGGTAAAGAATAATTTATGATTCAAAAAGATCAGAATTGTCCCTGCCACAATGAGGGCATGTAGCATTTTCTGTCTTTTCCAAGACAACAACAAAATACCTAACAAGGCGCAAGATATGTTTTCTGCAGGTGGGGCATCTCTTGTCAGAGGATACAATAACGAGATTTTCCATAAATTTAAATGGTAATTTTCCTATTAAGCCATTGTTATTTATAATAAACAAATAATATTTACTATAAATAAAGAAGTTTTTCTATTAGTATTTACTATATTCATTGCTATGTTTAAAGGCATGTATTTTGGAGGAATCAAAAAATGTTTGGTTTAATAAATTCTGAGTTGATAAGAATGAATTTAAAATTTTTAATTTTTAAACAATTTGGGGGACTCTAGATGACATACACTAGGAGACCTGAAACTAGAAATCCTGGATGTTTCTTGTTTTTGCTTGATCTCTCAGCTTCTATGAATGACTACTGGATATCCACTCACACAAAGTCAGAAGGGCTTTCACTTGTTATAAACAGGATACTCTTTAACATGATATTAAGGAATACCGAGCGAAATATCGTGAAAAACAGGTTTGAAGTTGGGGTTATCGGGTATGGTCACAATGAAGAAAATATTGAAGGTGTCCTTGGAGGAGCCCTCAGTGGAAAAGATCTTGTGACGCTTTCAGATATAGCCAATAATCCAGTTAGATTTGTAACTAGGAAGATAAAGGTGCCTGATGGTGCGGGTGGAATAATAGAACAAATCGTCGAGCACCCAGTTTGGATTGAGCCTACGGCAAATCACAACACCCCAATGAGAAAAGCGATCCTTTATGCAAGGGATATCCTAAATGATTGGATAAAAATTCATCCTGACTCTTTCCCACCTATAGTAATTAACATTACAGACGGCGAAGCCACAGATGGTGACCCTGTAACTGCTGCAAAATCATTGACCTCACTATCCAACAATGATGGCAATGTTTTGATGTTCAATGCACATATATCTTCGAGCTCTTCTTTTCCAATTGAATATCCAGATTCAAATAGCAAACTATCTGATGAATATGCAAAAATGCTATTTGAAATGTCAAGTGTATTCCCTGAAACAATGCTAAAGCTTGCTTTGACAAAAGGACACCGTCTTTCTTCAAAAGCAAGGGGATTTGTTTTCAATGCCGACATAGTTTCTGTGGTCAACTTCATAGAGATTGGAACTGTTACCCAAGTTCTTAACAATCAAACAAGCCTAAGCCACAGGAGTTAACGAGATGAAAATTGAAGCAAGCGCTTTTAGTATGTCTAAAATAGGTAATTCAGATGAGGATTATGCCGATGCTTATTATATCCCTAGACCCCATAATAACAATCACTTCTCAGGTTCTGGGGAGAAATTCCTTTTTGCGATTGCAGATGGTGCGACAGAGGCAGCGTTTCCTGGGATATGGGCAAAGCTTCTTGTTAACTCCTATGGTAATGGATATTTGAGATGGGATAATTTTGAAGATAACATACCCAATCTACAATTGATATGGGAAAAAGTTGTCAATAAAATGGATCTACCATGGTACGGGAAGGAAAAGGTAAAGCAAGGCTCTGCCTCAACATTTCTTGGGATTAAGTTCACAGAAAACAAAATCGATTGCAAGGATTATGGCATCTATGAAATTATCTCTATAGGGGATAGTTGCACATTTCAAGTTAGAAATGATTCTCTGATAAAATACTATCCAGTTAAAGCTTCTAATCTGTTTAATTCAAATCCAAATCTTGTCTATACCTTGCCATCCCTAAATATGGGTCTTGGAGATTTAATTGAAATGCGAACTAGGATCTGGCATAGGGGGGACACTTTCTATTTGATGACTGATTCACTTTCCCATTGGTTCTTGAAAGAAGTTGAAGAAGGAAACACCCCCTGGATTACTCTTAATTCAATAGATCGAGAAAGTAGTAGACTTGATTTCTCAGAGTTTGTTAGTAATCTAATCGGCATTAATCACATGAGAAACGATGATGCTACATTAATTAGGATTGAAATAAAGTGATACGATGGGATTTCCTTTACATGATGAATATTCTATGGCAATTAGCATGCCAAAAGCTTCATTTAAGGATAACGATCTTAGAAACTCAACTTATGAATATAACAAACTTTTAAGATGCCCAGCTTCTTCCTCAGGAGGATTTGCAATTACATACCATTTTATTAACGGCCAGCATGAATGGGCAGTAAGGTGCTTCACATCTGAAGTGACTGAGATAAAGCAAAGATATGAGGCGATAGGAAATTTCATTGATTCAAATCCAAGTGGGTATTTAGTTGATGTAAAGCTTATTGAAGATGGGATAAGGGTGGGTAGTAAATGGTATCCAATAATAAAGATGAAGTGGGTTAAAGGTGAGCTATTAAATGATTACATCAAAAGGAATTTAAGCAACAAGAACAATCTTTCTTACTTGATATATGAATTTCAATCTCTTTTAAAGTTCTTATCTGAAAATGGGATAGCCCATGGGGACCTGCAGCATGGTAACATAATAATTGACAGTAACAAGATAAGGCTAGTTGACTATGATGGCATTTATTTAAAAGAGCTTAATGGACTAAAGAGTGTCGGAACAGGAGAAAGTAATTACCAACATCCCAAAAGAGACTTGTCTGCATTCAATGATAAAATAGATAGATTTTCCTCAATAGTCATTTACTTAAGCATTTATTCGCTTATGGTAAAACCTGATCTATGGCATAAGTACCATTCGGCAGACAACATTATATTTACAAAAGATGATTTCTTAAATCCTGATTCCTCAAATATATTGAATGAATTATCCCATGTAGAAGTTCTTGCCCCTCTCATTGATAAATTTAAAATTTTATGTAGGATGGACCTTTTAAACATCCCAACTTTGGAAGAGTTCTTGAATAGTAATTTTATTGATTCAAATGCTAAAACGAGGCATAGCACCCCGAATCAAGAAAAAGAAGAAATCAAAAGTAGAAATAATCAGCCTAAATCGAAAGCTTATAGAAATTCTACTGAAGATGGAACAAATATAGTAGAAGCTCTGATATCTAATAAATACTGTACAAATTGTAGGTCCAATAAACCACATATCACGACACCAGAAGTATTCTGTAGGAGAGGGAACATGGGGAGTAGAATTGTGTATACATGCAAAAGTTGCAGGAGAACTTGGTATAAGTATAACTAGCAGAATTAAGAATAATATTTTTAGTTAAAATAATTCAATTTTTATTTCTCCGATGCTTCCAACAGATTCGTTTCTTCGCTCCTGTTTCGATATCCCGCCCAACCTTACCCTTTTTTGTAAAGGGGACCATATTTCTTTTTTTAGAATTATCACCATTCTCAAATTTTCTTTCTTTTCCCAAAGAGTTTCCATTTGAGATTCGCTCATGGACAGATTCTTTAGACCCTATAGAATAATAAAGTAGAGGATCTAATATTAATAAATTTTTAATTAGAATGAGTTAATTTTCACTATATTTGATTTCGAATCTGTCCATGAGCTCTTTTTTCTTTTCATTGAACTTTTCTAGGTTTTCTTGTATCAGCTCTTGAGATGCTTTTTTGGCTTCTTCATAGATTTTATCAGAGATCTCACTAAGCTTGTCCATCTTTTGATCCAAATCGTGGATGCCGGCCAAAGTTTTTTCGCCATTTTGCTTTATTTTGGATATATCTTCGTTCATGAAAGTTAAGATTTCAGATATTGAATCAAGTTTTCGATGGGTTATACCATCTCTTTCTTCGCTCTCTTTTGCATATATGTCTTGTTTTTTGTCGTGATCTCTGATATCATTTCTTAATCCCTTTATCTCCTCGTAGATTATTTGATCTTTTTCTTTAATTTTTTGATCTTTTTCTTTAATTTTAATTTCAAGAGATTCGATCGTTTGCTGTTTCTGTCTATTGTCTTCAAGTGCTTTATCCAATTCTGACTGCATCCTTTGTTTTTCTTCAAGATTAGGTTCTGCATTTATTTCAAGTATTTTGGTATAAGTTTCATATAATTGAACGCTCTTTGATGATTTTTCAAAGATTTGTTTTACACTAGGGAAATCCTTAAGCTTGGAGTACAAGTTCATTAGCTCTGAGTAAGCTTGTTCTTCGAGATCTGTTCTCACTTTCAGTGAGTCGCAGATAATAGTGGCATCTTTTGATTTATTGAGTTCAATAAGTGCTCTAGCTTTAAATAAAGATGTATTAATTACAATATTGCCATCAAAATTTGTGATAACGTAATCATAGTCTTCTATTGCCTTGTCGAGTTCGCCTTTTAGGTGGTATGTAATACCTCTATTAAGATAAGCTTTATAATCGTTTGAATCTAAATCGATGGCCTTGGTATAGTCTTCTATTGCCTTGTCGAGTTCGCCTTTTAGGTGGTATGTAATACCTCTATTAAGATAAGCTTTATAATCGTTTGAATCTAAATCGATGCCTTGGTATAGTCTTCTATTGCCTTGTCGAGTTCGCCTTTTAGGGAATACGTGGCACCTCTATAAAAATAAGCTTTATAATCGTTTGAATCTAAATCGATGGCCTTGTTAAGGTCTTCTATTGCCTTGTCGAGTTCGCCTTTTTCGGAGTATGTAATACCTCTATTAAAATAAGCTCTAATATTGTTAGGGTCTAAAGAGATGGCCTTGTTAAAGTCTTCTATTGCCTTGTCGAGTTCGCCTTTTTCGGAGTATGTAATACCTCTAATAAGATAAGCTTTATAATGGTCTGAATCTAAATCGATGACCTTGCTATAGTCTTCTATTGCCTTGTCGAGTTCGCCTTTTTCGGAGTATGTAATACCTCTATTAAGATAAGCTTTATAATGGTCTAAATCTAAATCGATGACCTTGCTATAGTCTTCTATTGCCATATCATACATGTTTAATGCCATATAGGAACTGCCTCGATAAAAATAGGCTTCAATATTACTTGGGAAAAGTGAGATGACTTTATTGAATATTTTTACTGCTTCCTCAAATTTTCCCGTATCATAATTTGACTCGCCTTCTGCCAAAAGTTCTTGTAACTTAGTCTCCAACAAATCACCAATAATAAACAATGACACTTCTAAAATTAATTCAAACTATGTACAAGCTTATAGACCATTGACTCGTGTTTACTATTCTCATCACCCATTACTATAATCCTTACTTTATCTGCATCTTCAGAAGATTTAGTATGTGTGTGTGCTGAACCATTTCTTTCATCAATATATAACTCATATACCTTCTTAAAAAATTCAAATTTAGGATTGTCAATTTTTTTAGTTTCAACATAGTAGATAAAAAGTAATGTGTTGTACATATACATATCACCGCTGACCCCAAAGTTCATAAAAGCTGTTAATTTTTTCCCTGCTTTAGAGTATTTAAAAATAGGATTAGGAGTTCCATCTTCGTAAGGCACTCTTTTTATTTCATTGACCATATCATTAAAATATTTATTTTCCTTAATATAAACATTCACCACTTTTTGTTTATTCTTATAGTGCTTGTCAGTAACTTTTTGTAGTTCATAACTTTCATCTATTATTTTTTCTATTATTTCTTTTAATTTTTCACATTTATTTTGTTCAAGAATCTCTATGGCCTTGCAGTATAAAATTATTATCCCAGAATAGTCAAATTTAAAGTCAATAATTCCTCTCATTTTAGCTTCATCAATCATAAGTTCTGCAGATGCTAATACATCAAATATTTCATCCAATTCTTTATCATAGGCCTGATATTTTGATTTCAATGGCCCTTTAACTTCTGTCAATGAATCACCAAAATATAATAGTTAGTCATTTAATTTTAAGAAATAATATTTATAAATCTTTTGTAATTCAAAAATTGAATATTGTTTTTAATGGCTTAATATAATTTTCTTATATGATAATAAAATAATTTTACTTACTATAAATAGAAATAATTAAATATAAAGTAAATAATATCATAGATATGAACATACATATAGAGACTGTCGGAGAAAAGTACGAGCACGTAGAAAATGCTTACATAGGCTGCCTATTGATAAGATATACTTTATTACATCAAAGGAGTATAAAGACAAAGCCATAGGAAAAAAAAGCTGAATTCTCTGAAAAAGGCATAAAAGTAGAGGTCAAAGAAATATCCGATGCATTTAGCAATAAAGGCGCTATAGAGATTATTAATTATATTAAAGAAATTACTGATAAACACCCTAGTGACGATATATTTGTCAATATTACTGGGGGGACAAATCTTATGTCTGTCATGGCACTTTTGGGTGCGCTTTACGCTGGGTCCAAAAATATTTACTATGTATTGGATCCAAGCAAAGTAGATAAGAACAAAGAAGTAATATTAAAATTTCAACTTCCACGGATGCGAAGTGCCCTCTCAAACAAGCAGAAAGATGTATTTCTAGGGATAGGGGAGTATATACTAGAAGGTAAAAGAAACAAAGAAAACAAAGATAGGGAATATGAAGACAGTAAAGATTCAATAATTGAGATTGCTAGGTATGTCTATGAAAGCGATGATTCAGGAATAAGTCAAAGAATAAAACCCCATATTGATGCTTTAGAAAGTATGAATTATATAACACTAAAATATGGCCAAAATAAAAGATACCAAATAATAGAATTGACTGATGCTGGAAAGATATTATATGACCAGATGAAGATGGATAAAAAAAGTATCAAGAAGAAGTGATTTAATTAATTCACTTCATATTTAACATCAAATCTTTCCAACAGCTCTTTCTTCTTTTCGTTGAATTTTTTTGGATCTTTTTCTATGAGGTTTTCAGATGCTTTTTTGGCTTCTTCATAGATTTTATCAGAGATCTCACTAAGTTTGTCCATCTTTTGATCCAAATCGTGGATGCCGGCCAGAGTTTTTTTGCCATTTTGCTTTATTTTGGATATATCGTCATTTAGGGATTTGAATAAATTAATAATTAGATTTCTTGTTTTTTCTGCTTCATATGTATTGTGGATTCGGGTTTTCTCGCCATCCTCTATGATAGATTTTTTTATTCCAGGAATTGCTCTTTCAATTAGTTCTCGTTGCCATTGTATCGTTTGTTGATGGAATTCGATCATCTGCTGTAATTGTCTCGTGTCTTGAAGAATCTTATCCAAATCTTTTTGCATTATTTGCTTTTCTTCAAGATTAGATTCTGCGTTTATTTCAAGTATTTTGGTATAAGTTTCATATAATTGAACACTCTTTGATGATTTTTCAAAGATTTGTTTTACACTAGAGAAATCTTTTAGCTTGGAGTACAAGTTCATTAGCTCTGAGTAAGCTTGTTCTTCGAGATCTGTTCTCACTTTCAGTGAGTCGCAGATCTTTTTGGCTTCATCTAACTGATTTAATTCAATTTGTGCTTCAGCTTTGTTGACAAGGGCATAAACATCATTCTGATCTATTTCGAGGATCTTGTCGAAATTGACTATCGCCTCGTCGTATCTTTTCTGGCCAGAAAGTGCAAGTCCCTTGGAGTTAAGGGCACGGATATCATTCTGATCTATTTCGAGGATC
>Ga0302243_1000375_pt1 | contig 42026 bp, 38 predicted proteins | sample AAG_UR_Met_MG_FD_193514 | JGI IMG/M metagenome (GOLD analysis project Ga0302243, IMG submission 193514) | Enriched activated sludge microbial communities from anaerobic digester in WTTP, New Holstein, Wisconsin, United States - AAG_UR_Met | ecosystem: Engineered > Bioreactor > Anaerobic >... | reverse complement strand
AGCGTCAGCAGGAAGATCAGAAAGAGCTTCCACGGCTGATGCCCCCGCAAAAGCCCGAATGTTTTTATGATGAACCCAACTTTACTCAATCCCAATATGGTAACAATCTATGGCCAGATGTTCATAAAGCACCAAGACTTGTAAAAGAAGACCGGATTTGACTACGGTGCTCGTAGCGCACCAAGAATTGTAACCTCAAGGCACCAACACCTTCCTGGTTACCACCCTCACCCCATCCGTCACCTTGACAGCAAGGACTTCGTGCATCCCAACTGGTAAATCTATTGTATTCATCTCCCCGTCAGACAGTTTCCTTTCGATAAGCTTCCTGCCCTTAAAATCGAATATCTCGCACAGTGAACCCTCGCTAACATTACCGCGGATTATCACTCTGTCCCCGGAAACCCAAATCCTCAGATTATCCCCGGATGATTCCGGATCTCTCATACCAGTAGGAGTGTTCGCCGAAGCAATTATATAAAACCTTCCTGTGCCATAGGTATCAGGATGCAGATTGACAGTGTAGCTCTTCAATCCCAGCTCCGTGAAGGTGCCGGTCACTTTGTCGGCAAGCCAGAACCTGCGGCCATCAACTGGCACCGTAACAGCCGAAAAGGTCACCTCTCCACCCTTTTTGAAGTCAATCCCAACCGGAATCGCCAGGGTATCGGCTCCTGTCAATGGCAGAGCCTGACGGGTGTAGTTTATACCGATGTCCTTCATTGCCAGCAATGTATACAACACCATTTCCTGACCCGACTTGAACAGCCCGACGTCATATCCCGGATCGACATCGGTGGTCATCTCTCCGCCATATACAACTGTAGTTACAGCCTCACCCTCAGCATGTTTTGCCGTAAGCCGGAGTCCAGGCCAGCGATCATCTGTGGCACCGGACTTGAGCATCGGAGTAGCTGTACTGTGAGCCTGCATTGACTTACTGAAAGTAAACTGGGAGTTGTCATCCATAGCCATAACAAAGAATCCCTGTCCGGCCTGAATATGTGTTTCATCCAGGTATGACCCAGACGGCCATCCGGTTGAGCGGGCTATATAGTAATAATCTCTTGTTGTTCCGTCAAAAAGGTAAAGAGCGGCATGGTTTGGATCGAACTGGCTCTGTCCGGGTGCTGAATTAAAATTGGCCAGAATAAAGGCCTCGGCCGAGATGGCCGATGGATAAGGATTGCCCAGCAGGTTCCATCCCCGGCCTCCCGGATTCTCGGGACTCCTTCCGGTAATATAGTTCCTGTCGAAATAGCTTACATCCGCACTTGCTGCCTCAGCAAAAGGGGAGGATGCATCAAATACAACATCACCGTCAGCAATTGGTCCGGTGAAAGATATCATCCCGTCACTGCCAGCTTCCTGGCGTATGTTATAACCCCGTCCGGCCATAGCGGAGGTGATGTCTGTTGTTGTCCATGTGCCGGTTGGCTCCGACCATTGGTAGACATTGGTTATCTTTCCTGTGTTTGCCTCGGAGTTGGCAGTCACCGGCGGTGCTGCCAAATGCCAGTCTCCTGCGCTGTTGTCTCCCGGCTGCAGTTGTCTGTAATAGGTTATGTTACCAGAAGATGTGCCATTAACGATCAGGGAGCCACTGGAACCAAGGGTTGAGCCTATTGAAACAATGCCGCTGCTGGTCAGGTCACCGGTAACTGTTACTGCCCCTCCCGGTTCAAGCAGCATCTCTGAAAACGGTCCTATCGTCAGTGACCCGTTAAAGAGGGTTGTGGAAGTCCCTCCGGGGACAGATATTACGCTGCCTGACCCTGGCACTCCGGCCGTCCAGTTATCCGGATCGTTCCAGTCATTGTTGATCACCCCTGTCCAGACAGTAATGTGATGCTCTTCGCTGCCGACAGAAGCAACAGGATCTGATCCGGCCCACTTTCGTATCCTGGACCAGTCTACAATGAAATCATTGGTGTTACCGAATGACATTAGGAATTGCGGCATACTGACAACAGGTACATTAGTTGTTACAGTCTCCGTTTGTGTATCATCAACCTGAAAGCCAGCAGAACCATCATTATTACGGTAGATTTTAAAAAGATGCCAGTCCTGATCGGCAGCCTGAGCCATATTCTGGACACCATCAGTCAGCCCTGTGGAAATACTTTGCCTCTGCCAGTTGGTGACAGAGGGAAAATCATTTACGATGCGAATTGCATTTGTAAAACCTGACGCAGCAAACCCAACCTCCATAATCATGTTGTTTGTTCCCTGATCCGGATGCCGGGCTCTTGTCTCACCCACATACCCTGCCCCAACAGCTGTTCTTCCGTCAAGTCTCACATACGTACCCGCTGTAATCCCTGTTCCAGTCATGGTCAGAAGACCATCAGTAATGTTGGTATGAGTTCCTGGATTCCCGCTGGTGAATAACCACTTCTGTGGATCAGGGTCATTTCCGAAGTCAAAACCGTCATAGAAGTCGAAAACAGCATCCGGATTATCAATGACATCAGGCGGCCAAGAATAAACAGGCTGTAATGCAATGCCCATTCTGTATGCGTCGCCGGTATAAGAAAAAACGTAATTGTCATTTATCCTTGCAACCGCTCCCCTGAAGCTATTGGTTGCATCCCAGCCTGAAGAGGCAACCGGGAATATTACTCCCAGTTTAGTAAATGTCTGCCAGTCAGTGGTGGTAGCACACGCAGTACTCCAGGGCGAACTCTTGGTCGGGCTTACGGTATATCCTATATAATAGATCCCGTGAAATTCATAGACCCACGGATCGGCCACGGTTCCGGCATCATAACTCCCCGGAGGCCCGAATGGAATGCAAGGATTTCCACTGTACTTTGTGTAAGGTCCGGTCAGAGCTGCTGATGTCGCATAACCTATTTGTTCGGTTGTGCTACCGGCATCACCCATGTAAATAATGACCCAGGTCCCATCATTCCTTCTGAAGACATAAGGTTCATCAACCCTGTATGTTTCCCATGTTTCAGTGGGAGTCAAAACTGTCGTGGGATCAGAATATATGCCGTTGATTGTGGAACAGGTTATATATACAATGTTGGGTCTTATTGCAAAGAAAACGTACCATAAACCATTCTCATACAATATGTGAGGTGCAAATGAACCGTTTGTGGCATGAGTATAAATATTTCCGTGCCAGTTCCAGCTCATGGGATCAGTGGGGTCATCAGACCAAACAAGACCCACCCCGTAAGAGCCGCTTCGATAGTTTGCAAAAACCATCCAGTAATGACCTGTCACAGGATCATATACTATATTTTCAGCCAGCAGGGATGAGCCGCTTCCGGGATCACCGGCAGGAACAATAGGGTTGCCAGGATCCCTGATAAAAGGTCCGGTCGGAGGTAACTCCACCGGATCTGACGGTGGCATTGTCGGAGCCGGGTTCCCATAGTATATGTATATGGTAGTCCCATCTGAAGGTAATGAAGGAACTCTGGCCCATACAGATGCCAAAGCATTAGGCTGATCCCATGATTCAATCCAGAAAGGAATCAGCGTCTGGCCATCAGCGGTAGTCATTATTACATCACTCCCATCTGACAATGCCTCTGAAAAATCAAAATTAGATTCATTAAGGTCAACCAATACCTGGAATTCCGTCTGATCTGATCCGTTTGGGTTGGAAACAGTAATAGCCCGTCTGAATGGCCATGAATTATCATACCAGCCCTGGGAAGACACCAACTGGGAAATCAATAATCCGGTCAGGATGAATATAAGAGTTTTCATGTAGCTCCTATTCCAGAATGCTTTGGTTTTCATGATATTGCTTTCAATTGCCCTGTGAAAATATACCGGTTTGTCCTGATTGGAACCGATAATAATAACAACTTACATTTCAATACTATAAATGTAAACCAGCCAGAGATTGTAAACAAAGGAAATATGACCAAAGTGTATGTATATTGGACGAACAATAAACGTAAAAGGATAAGGACAAAACGTGTGCCCTTATCCTTACTGTATATTAACAAACAGCCCCTGGCTACAGAAGGGCTACCTTCCTTGTTGTCGTTCTTACGCCGTCTGTGACGCGAATCAGAAATACGCCTTTAAGTCCTGAGGGCAGGTCTATTGTATTCAGATCACTGTCTTCAAGACGGCGCTCTAGTATTCGTTTACCCTGAATGCTTATGATCTCGCACAAAGCCTTCTCACTAACGGATCCCTTTATTACAGCCTTATTATTAGAGATCCATATACGCAGACCATTAACTTCTTCTTCAGGATTATTGACCGCTGTCGGAGTATTGGCTGATGCGATGATGTAGAAGCGACCGGTACCATATGTCTCTGCCGGCAGAGTAACAGTATAACTCTTTGTTGTTAGATCAGTGAAGATGCCTGTAGTCTTATCTTCCAGCCAGAATTTACTGGTTCCTACCGGAACCATCTCAGCTGAGAATGTAACAGAACCACCTGCTTCAAAATCTATACCCACAGGAACCCTGAAGGTACTGCAGTCAGCAACTGGTAGCGCCTGACGTGCAAAATTCACGCCGTTATCCTTGCCTGTGAGGATTGTGTATATTTCAATCTCAGAATAGCCGGCATAATTACCCACGTCATAACCCGGATCAAGCCCAGCAGTCATATTTTCACTGTAAACTATCAGTGTCGAACGCTCCTCAGAGCCTGATTTCAAAGAGAGTCTCAACCCTGGCCACTTTTCATTGCTTTCGGTAGATTTCAGCATTGGCACGTCCACATCGTGTACCTGCATGTCCCTCGTAAAAGTAAACTCTGAAAGGTCATTCATAGCACGGACAAAGAAACCCTGCCCGGCCTGAATATTGTCTTCAGCAAGGTATGTGCCCCCTTCCCATCCAGTTGACAAAGCAACATAACGGAATGTTGATGTTGCTCCTTCGTTCAGATATAATGCAACAAATGAAGGATCAAACTGACTTTCTGCAGGGTTGTCACTATAATTTTCGTTGACAAATCCTGCAACACTCATTGAGGAAGCAAAAGGATTACCCAGCAGGTTCCATCCTCCGCCTCCCCAGTTGTCGGCGTTATCACGTGCTTTCCCGGAATGACTGGAAGCATCCGGAACATAGCTCCTTGCTTCATATGCTGATTCAGAACCGTCATAGGAGTCTATAAAGGGAGATGTGGCGGGGATGACAAGATCACCTGTCAGCAGAGTGCCAGAAAATGTTACTACTCCGTCGCCTGTTTCTGTCTGTTTAAGGTTATAACCTCTGCCCTGTGCAAGGCTGAGCATGCCACTGTTAGTCCACACTCCTGCAACTTCATCATATGCTTTTGCCCTGAGTATATCATCAGTGTTGGGCACTGTATTACCGGCCACTGGTGATGATACAAGCTGGAAATCGCCTCCTGAAGCCCTCGGAAGAAGGTATCTGTTGAAGATAACTGTGCCATTTACAGTTCCTTTATTTACCAATGAACCATTGGCGAGGGTGCTTGAGGTGTTTATGGTTATGGTCCCTACGGATGTAAGAGAGCCACCGGAGTTTACTGTCATCCTTGCCAGAGGTTCCATAACTATGTCGTTACATACAACCGAGCCTGACACCTCCGGATGACTTGACACATTCTGGACTATTACGTTATTATTGGCCCCGGGAACGAATCCCGAAATCCAGTTTGAGGCGACAGCCCAGTCAGAGCCAGTGCCACCTGTCCACTCTGTGGCAACTCTGACTACGGGTTCTGTGCCTGCCCACTTGCGCACGCGCGTCCAGTCAACATGCAAATCATTACCGTTTCCATATGACATAAGTAATGGAACAAGATTAATTGTTGGCACCAGAGTGGTCGTTGTTTCAACCGGATTATCATCTATCTGGAACCCTGCGGTACCAGGGGCCTGCCGGTAAATTTTGAAAACATGCCATTCTTTATCAGAGCGTTGCGCCATATTTACAAATGGATCTCCGATTGATCCATTATTTGACTGTCGTTGCCAATACATAGTGGAAGGCACCCCGTCAAGTACTTTAAAATCATCTACAATCCTGACAGAATTGGTAAGTCCGGTGCCTCCAGTTCCATATTGAGCCAAACCAACTTCTCCAATCATCTCATGAATTCCCTGATCAGGATGATATGCTCTGGTTTCTGAAATGTAATTCATTCCAAAAGATTTCAAGCCGTTAAGTCGGACAAAAGTTCCGGTAGCATAGAGATGAAGAAGTCCACCACTGATACTCGTATGAGTAAATTGATCTCCGCTCGCGAAAGCCCATTTTGAGCCGTCAGGATCTGTTCCGTAATCAAATCCGTCATAGAAATCGAATACCGCATCTGCTCTGTTTGGATAAATAAATACTGGCTGAGTAGCAATTCCCATTCTGTATGAACCCCCGGTGTATGAAAAGATATAATCATCGCCAATGCGCGTTACAGCACCACGAAAGCTATTAGTGGCATCCCATCCTGAGGTATTTACGGGGAAAATCACACCAAGTTTTGTAAATGTCTGCCAGTCAGTCGTCATAGCACAGGCAGTACTCCATGGTGGATTTTTGGTTGAACTTACCGTGTAGCCGATATAATATGTACCCTGAAACTCAAATACCCACGGGTCTGCAACAGTACCGGCATCGTATGATCCGGGAAGGCCAAAGGGAATACATGGATTCCCGGTATACTTAGTATATGGACCGGTGATATTGTCTGCCGTCGCATATCCGACCTGCTCGGTCGTACCTCCTGCATCACCCATATAGACCATCAACCATTTATTGTCACTGGCACGTTTGAAAACATAAGGTTCATCAACTCTGTAGGTCTCCCAAGTTGCAGTAGGAGACAAAACAGTTGTTGGCGCTGAATATGTGCCGTTAATAGTTGAACAGGTGATATATACTATGTCCGGCCTTATTGCAAAGAAAACATACCATAGACCATTCTCAAATACTATATGAGGTGCAAATGACCCGCTGGATGCATGAGTGTATATATTTCCATGCCAGGTCCAACTTGTAGGGTCGGCAGGATTATCAGACCAAACTAAACCGACACCATAAGAGCCACTGCGGTAATTTGCAAAAACCATCCAGTAATGGCCGGAAACGGGATCCCAAACAACGTTTTCCGCCAACAGAGATGCTCCTGCCCCTGGGTCTCCTGCAGGTAAAATGGGATTACTTACAGCTCTGGTATAGGGGCCTGTAGGAGGAGTCTCGATCGGGGAGGGCATTGACGGAGTAGGATTTCCATAGTAAAAGTATACCTGGACACTGTCAACCGGGATAGAAGGCACTTTTACCCATACACTTGCAGTATCATTAGTCTGATCCCAAAGCTCAATCCAGAATGGGATCAGTGTTACTCCGTCATCAGAAGTGACCCGCAAGTCACTGCCGTTACTCAGCGTAAGGCTCAGATCAAAATTGTCTGAATTCAACGGTATCTGAATCTGAAAATTGGTCAGTGCTGTTGAGCCGGGATTGTAGACTGTAACTGGAGTACGGTGAGGCCAGTTTACATTGTACCAACCCTGTCCTGATATTTGCACAGGTGCCAAAACCAGGATCACAAAAGACAAAACAAGTGCACCTGATACACACGAGAACGAGTTTCTGAATGCTTTCATACTTTTTACTTTTATGCCGCTATGCGATGCTTATTCCGGGTATTCCGCACCTGGAATCAATTTAGGAGCTTTTTTTACAATGCCCTAAAATAAACTATTTTTAGCGAGTTGACAAAGCTATTATTGATAAGATAATTACAAACTTGTATTAATTATCACCGTCACCTGTTGAGAGATCCAAATTAACGTCAGACCAAACCTATATGAATTCAGGTATCGAATTCCCCTGATGATAACCGGCTAAGAAATCATCAGGAATTATGCATTGCATCAGAAATCAAACCATAGCCCAGCAGGTCAGCTATGCATTTCTCTGTCTCCTCGCGGCAACGCGCCTCTGCCACATCATATTCATTCTGAAGCATGGAGCATAACTCATCAAACCCCATGGGATTCTCAAGCAATTCCCAGATGCGGGTCGCTACGGGATTAAGCGAAAAATACCTCCCCTTCTCAATGTCCATCATTACAAGCTCGTCGTCCAGGCGGCCTGTTATCGCCCTGTTGTTCCTTGAATATATAATCATGGGTAATTCTGCAATCTAAATGCTCAATTAAAGGATTAACTTAAATATGCTTAAGACCTCCGATGATACCTTTCTGAAAATACATGCATAGCTTTAAGATATACAATTGCTCTGTACAATTGCCATGTGTCGTCAGCCCTGCCTTCCTCCTGATGCAGCTTCAGATCTCTCTCAAGCAGGTCAAAATCCGCAAAACTCAGATCCGGATTGTATCTCCATTCAATAATCTCCCCGGACAGATGAATTCCCGTCTCAGTAAAAACATGCTGTAAAAACCGACTGTAAACCGGATCTGCCTTTGACCTGCTGATGCGAATCTCTTCGGGAATCAATCCTTTTGCCACAGCCCTCAGAAGAGGCCTTGGCATTGATTCAAGAGACAGGATTTCGGAAGGAACTTTTATGACAAATTCAATCAGTCTCCAGTCAAGAAGCGGATACCTGTACTCGACTCCGCTTAAAAAGCCTATCATACTCCAGGCCTCACACCTTTGCTGGAGATGGTAGTGCCTCAGCATTCCGAGGTGGAAGTCTTTCCTTGAAGAATGAAGGGAATAATTCTTTATAGCGCTCCTGTTGCTCTTCCGCGATGCAGCCTTAAGGTACATGGCATCTGCCTTGAGCGACTTCTCAAGATCATCATCAACTATTCCCAAAGCCGGCAGGAAAACCGCGTTTGCAAGTACCTTCATCCACCTCCTGATCCTGCTTGCAGGGTGGCGTCTGAAAAACAGCCCGAACCGCATCTTACGGAACAGTTCAGCATCAATCGCCCTTGATCCGGTACTGACAAACTCATCTCCTCCCCACCCGCTGAAAAGAAGATTTACATTTAGTGATACGGCCGTCTCAATTATCCTGTTTTCAACAAGATGGCCTTGATTAAGAAAAAAGTCCCCCAGGTACCTCAGCAGATCACTTTTCTTCAGGTCTGAAAATGATGGAATCATACCGGTCATATCACATAGTTTCCGTACCATCTCCCTTTCATCATACTTAACATCAGCAGCATCAAACACTGCCGGAGTCAGGGAAAAACCGTGAAAAAGCTCCTGCTTTGAATAACATTTCCTTACCAGCGCTGCCACAACTGATGAATCAAGGCCGCCACTGACATGAGCCCCTGCGGTGAACCTGCCGTCACATCTTATTCTGACAGCATCGGCAGTCAGTTTTTTAAGATCAGAGATTACTTTATCATAAGTTAAACCTTTATCCGTTTTTAGTCCTTCCGGTGCCCAGTACTTTTTTATTTCAACACCATTTAAATCAAACATTAACCAATGCCCCGGGGGTACCTTCCGGACTCTTCCGGATGGGGTGGTTTGAAGATCGACAAATTTAAACGGGTACATCAGATATTCTTGTTCTATGGGTTCATCTGCTGCCAGGTGACAGCACAGACTGTTCATATCCGATGAAAAAAAGAGGGTGTTCTGCCTGACACTCCAGGCAAGAGGTCTGATGCCTGCATGATCACGGCATAGCCACAGCCTTCCTTCAAGCGGAAGAATTATGCATATTATAAAGTCCCCATTCAGGCTCTTTACAAAATCTGTACCTTCGTTCCTGAACATCCTGGCAATCAGTTCAGGATCCGGGATTTGAATGCCGTCATTTTGCCCGGAGGCAAGTTCATGCCGGTTGAAGATACATCCGGACATCATTACTATTATCTCATTTCCTGATATATAACAGGAGTCTGAATGTTTATAGGGAAGCCTGGGGTTAAGACAGTACCCACCATCAAAACCGTCACATTTTACCGGGACTGTGATAATCTCGGGGGGTAATTCACAGCAAAAAGGGGGATAGAAAAAAGAAAAACTCCCTTCAGGGGAGCAGGTATAAGCACCAAATATCATTAAAAGTAAATCAGTCTAAGATCTAGGATAAACCCGGAGGACCGGAATACTCATTGTTTTCAGGTAACTCCCGGCCTGGCCGGGTACCGCTGGAAGTAACCTTTTTAATATCAAGTGAGACCACCTTCGGTTCAGTCCAGATTTTCTTATTAGTTTCCTGTTTGTCCATTTCTGTTTCCGCCAGAATTCAAGTCCAAAATTAACACTTTTAAAACAACGTGCAACTATGGGACATATTATTTTAGAAGAAATACAAAGTCTCATAATCACCCATCTGCTCAACAATTTCAAAGCGGTCAGAAATGATCCAGGCATGCGCAATGAACTTGCCACCGTCAATTTTAGCTACCCCTAAAGATATCTTCGATTTAATACGACGACTGTTTAGCATAAGCCTTGCGGCCAATGAACTGACCAGGCATTCGTTTTTGAAAGGTATAACTCCCGAAGCCCTCCTGACTGCCTGCTTGATCTGCTCAAGTATATTAATGTCATTTTCATTGGCAGAGACGCCTGAGTCAGCAAACAGGTCCGGTATCTTTTTAAAAGGTATAAACCGGAGAAGAAGCCAAACCCATATGTGAAGGTAAAATGCCTCACGGAAAAGCCCCTTTTCTACTGAATCGAGGCGCAAATACCTTCCCGTTTTGACTCTAAGATTTCTCAGGCCCATACCCTGCAAGGTATTGTAGGATTGAGTTATGTAGCTCGGAAATCAATATATTAACAGGTCTCCTTACCCTGATCATACTTGTCTTTGATGCCATAGTTATCAGGCTGCTGAAATACGTTGGCTCATTTTCAGGCATCCCCCGTAGGTAATCCGGACGGTATATCTCACCCCTAAGGACAGTAAACCGTTCAGTGCCGGATACCTCATTAAAGTCAATGCTGCCGCTCTCTTTGATCTCAATCAGAATAACTACGTCAGGCCTGAAAAAGTCACCCTCGGCTCTTTCCATGGGAAGGTAAAACTTGTCGGTACGCTTGTAAATGCTCAGGAGTCCTTCAGCTGCCTGTTGCAGTTGGCTCAGGGTGTCAGCCCAAAGCTTAATCCTGTCAGAAAGGGCCAGAATATAAGGAACACCCTCTATCAGAACCAAGGGAGTAACATCATCGGTAAGAAATTCGGCACCGGCAAGACAGAATGATGCAGTAACAGATGACTTCCCTGCTCCGGTGTCACCGCACACCAGTACTGTCAGTCCGTTATGCCTGAAGCTGCTGCCATGTAAGGGCAGTAACATGCGCTGATGCAATATTGCTCCATATACTGACCCGTTCAGATAAAGCTCTATCTCGTTTTTGCCTGCACCATCAGCCGGTGTATATTCAATCTCTTCACCATTGCAGGCGTAAAAGCTACCCACACTCTCTACTTGCAGTGCGAACTCCTGCATGTTAATCTGGCAGTAACTATCTGAAAAAATGGGGTTTGTAACCCTCTTAATTGTACTGGCAAGGGTAATCTTGACATCGTTCAGGGGAAACCTCAGCTCACTCATGCATCATACAATTGATTACTTACTCTTCCCGCCTAAGTGGTAAACATAAAAGATTACGGCCGTACCAATTCGTCGCAGCTTATACCCCAACCCGGGATAAGAGTGAAGAGAAAACCGTAATCTACTCATTTTCATCTCCACAGTCTCATGCTCCGGCTCATCAGGCTCACTAACTTTCCTGATGGCATATGAATTCAGGAATGGTGTTTTTTCATTTTTCCAGGGAATGGACGGGCCTGATGGAAAGTACTCTGACAGCATAAAATTTGTAAGTGAAATCAGTCTGCCAGCCCTAAGCTCATTTGCAAGAATATTGAATTTTGCCCAGTCAATTTCATCTTTGTTCAGCAACTCGTAAACATCTGTAAGCCATTTAAGCCTTCGCCAGTTATGAATGCTTCCGTGCAATAACAGGTACAGTAGCTCTAACTCATTGTTAAAAACACGAAACGAACGGTCTGCAAATAGAATTTCTGACAAATTCCTGTCAACCAGCCCGGAAAGTTTACTGATCCCTACAGGAGGAGTCTGAAACAATCGCCAGTGAAGTTCAACTCTCAGTTCATGAAGATTGTGTGTAAATAAAATATGATGAACATGACTTAACACAATTCTCTGCCCGGTTTTGTTCTCGGGCAGAGTGTAACCCACAGGCTCATAACCTATCCCTGACAGCAGTTCTTTTGCCTTCAGGACAAAGACCGGTTCAACCAACACGTCAAGATCACAATATTTTCTGACCGTAGCATCTCCGTAGATCCGATATGATAATATTGGCCCTTTTAGCGGGATGAAGTTAATCTTATGTGATTGCAACAAATCCCCGATACGGAGAAACTCAGCAATTTTATTCAATTCCCTGGCTTTATTCTCTCTACTTTCAACTAAGCCCTCAGTTTCGAAGAGAGCATTGACCTGCCGTGCAGAGAGACCGTGTCTTCCTAGAAGCTGATCCCTTGAAAATGAATATACAGAAGCCATTAAGCAGAAATATGCCAGCAGATATTCTGGCAAAGGCATTAATAAACCTACCGTAAATCGGCATGGAGGAAAGACCAAAACCTGCCTAGCCTACCTTATTCACCTCAGTTATGCCGCTTACCCTTACAGTCTCAGAGCCACCCGACTCTCTCCTTTTTACAGCCATCATTATAATCTGAGTGGCAGCAAGGCACAGAACCAACAGTACCATCCCGAGTAGCAAAATACCCAACCCGTCCAGAAGGAAGGCAACTAAGATTATGAAAATGTTGAAAATCGAAATATAAAAAGTCGCCCTCCGGTGACTCAGGCCTGCACGAAGCATCAGATGATGAATGTGCTTTTTGTCGCCGATGAATATGCTCTTTTTGTTGCGTAATCGCAGTACAGTCACCCTCAGTGTATCAAAGAGCGGGACAATAAGAATTGCAATAGCAATTGACGGTGCTGATTCCAGAGCTATGACCGGATTACCGTTAGCAACCAGTTCGTTGAATTGAATTGCAAAAACCGCCAGCGTAAATCCAATGACCAGGGAACCCGAGTCTCCCATAAAGATCTTGGTGGAGCCATTCGACATGTTATAACGGAGGAATGCTATAAGAGAGCCCAGCAGGGACGCGGCCATCACAGTGTAACCGTAATCGCCAGACAGGAAAAAGAAAGTTCCGAATACGACTGACGCAATTACCCCCACTGAAGCCGCCAGACCGTCGATCCCGTCAATAAGGTTGACTGCATTGATGATGATCACCATCACTAACAAGGTGACCAGGTAAGAGGCGATAACGGGTATATCTGAAATTCCCAAAAAACCATGGAAATGGGTAATGTGTATATTGGTAAATACTGCTACGAGGACAGCAGCTCCGAATTCACCCACAAATTTCTTCTTAGGATTAAGGTAAACCAGGTCATCCTTAATACCTACGAAGAGGAGAAAAACCACTGCCGCAGTGAAATAGGACAAGCCAGTCATGTAACCGTTAATACCTATAAGGAACCCGAAGATGAATCCTCCGAAAATGCCAATTCCGCCCAATGTTGGAATTTCAGCCTTGTGAATTTTATGAAATCCGGGTTTGTCCTCTAAATGACGTTCCTTAACTACTCTGATTATCTTTGGAATGTAATACCACGTGATAATCAATGCACTGGCAAACGCTATCAAAATAGCCGGTAATCCTGTGATTACTATCTCTGGCATTGCGGTGGAAAGTATTTACTAAATAACCATCATTTTAACATCTACTTCACGAAAGCAGTCTTCCCCTTTCCGCCTTTCCTTCAAGGTACTAACAATACCTCTGAGATCCGGTTCAAAATTAAGCCAAAAACTATGGCTGTATAGGCAATCTGTTAAATATTTATGAACAGTATTCGTACTAAATCATCAGGCATCACATTTCTCGTCTCTGATACTCCTGAAGATATTCCGCAGAGGTATTGACTTGATTATGCTTAAATCGATATTGTCGGCTATGGTTTTGATAATCCGAAGCAGGTTTACGGACTTATTAATATGACATATGAAAATATTTCCCTGCTCAATGTCTGTTGTATCGAAAATAAACTCAACTTTTTCTCCGTCAAGATGTGCAATAGCTCTCCACACATACCTCGGCAGGCTTCTTTTGAGAATCTTGAGTTTTTCTGCATTATCAAGATCCGAATGGAAAATCTCTGTTTTCAATAGAGTTCATTCCCTCAAGCCCAAACCCCATTATTAACGGGATTCCGGCTTTCTGATATGCATAAAATGTTGCCTTAATTAAATCCGGGTCAGATGCTGTCACGAGGTAAGGTTCCAGTCCAACGTCCCGGATAGCTTGCGCCGTTTGTTCTTCTGACAGGCCTTTGTTGGGAAAATTTCTGTTCGAGAATGGGAAGTACCGAACAGCGGCTTTTGTGATCTCGACAGGAGTCGGAACATGATCCTGGAAAAGGAACGCAGTGGCCTGCTCAAAAACAGTTTTTAAGGCTTCAACAGAATACTCCAGAAATTGGAAGTTAACCATTTATACGGTGAACGGTTCCTTGACAGCGTTCTCGTCAATTATTGACATCTTCGCAACCAGTTTCTCAACCTCAGTTTTGCTTTCAATAGCGCTCCGGAAAGCATCCCTGCCATCTGACCTCAGCCATTCAGCCAGTGCCTTAAGATCCTTTTTGTCAAGATCCTTTCTGCGACCAGCCGGATTTCTTTTTTTCATATTAGTTGTTTTTACAAAAATCAAATGTTATGGGAGAACAAAATTACATCTTTCAACAACATAAATTTGAGAAAGAAAAGATTATAGACCTAACGTTTCTCACAGTACTTTTCAATTTAAGTCCTAATTTGTTAACCACTCGGGCCTCTTTGGCAGATCACTAAATAACTTATGAACCAGTCCTGAATCCGGGGAAAAGATCACCCAGCCTGTCAGGAACACCAGCATCAGATCGGTGCGAAAAGTAAGGTTTGTCTGGTACCAAAGTTCAAGCTCTCCCTTGTAGGGTGCGATATAATTCCTGTAAAACTCATGCTTATCGCCCTCGTGCGCTGAGATCCATTTCTCCTCATCACGGAAGATTATCGAACCAATTCCGGTCATTCCCGGAACTGCATCATAGATTACCGCCTGGACGTGATCTGGAAATTTCAGAAAATCAACCTCCATCTGTGGGCGCGGACCAACTATAGACATATCACCCAGGAGGATATTGAATATCTGAGGCAGCTCGTTGAGTTTTGTCTTGCGTAGAAATCGCCCGAAAGGAAATACCCGGGGATCATTCTTTACTGTCAGGCTTCCAGTGCCCAGGGAAGGACTGGCCTTCAGCATAGTGGCAAACTTCCATATCTGAAACTGCCGGTTTTTAAACCCCACTCTCTTCTGCCCATAGAAAACATAATGCTCCCCCGTCAGCAAAAGAATGATGATAACCGGCACCAGCAGCGGCGACAGCACCACAATGGCCACCGCCGACAACACTATATCAAATAAACGTTTAAAAAACCTCCTGTACATAAAACAAATCCACAATTATCTATTACTGTAGACTGTAGACTGCCGACTACATTTTGGAATCCAACCCCTTCCCCTTCTCAATATGATCGAAATCGGGCAGCCATGTCTTCAGGATATCAACTATCGATGCCTTTGAAACATTGCCACTGTCAAACAATTGCCTGAGTCGGGCGAAGATATCATCAATCTCGCGGAGATCTCTCTTTACTGAGTTCTTGATTACACCCAGGTTCATGAACCTGTCTTCGTCAATTATCTCACTGTCAGTAAAGAACTCCTCATAGGGTTTTTCGCCGGAAGTATCCGTTTCGAAGAAGTAAACCGGATAACTTTTTGAGTATTCATTCAACCCCTCTGCCTTAACCTTTGCCTCAGTCTCACTGCGGCAGACATCGGCTTCAAGACCAAGGTACCGAAGCAGGTCGCGGGCTATAGAATCAAAGGATATCATGTCACGTTCCTCGTCAAGCTTAGGGAAGATTATGTCACCTGACTCCCCGAGGACTGATGCGATCATGCACAGCTCGCCCGACTCCTGCGGTGAGACGAAGAATCTCCTGATGTCCAGCGGGCACGACCAGGGCTGACTTTTCCCCAGTCTCTCGAGGAACCCCTGAGGCAGGCTGCCGTTGGAAAAAGCCACGTTTGCAAAGCGGGCTGTGGTAATCTTGAGCTTGTCTGAATAAGCCATAATGAGCTCTTCCATCAGCTTCTTACTCGCGCCCATGATGTTTACCGGGTTGGCCGCTTTGTCTGTCGATACACAGAAAAAATGCTCAGGTGGCGACTCAAGAAGGAGATCCAGCAATCTCCTTGCCCGCAGCACATTGTTCTCAATCATGGCCTCAATGGAAAAGACATCCTTTTCGCTTCTGACATGCTTGTGTGCCGCAAAATTGGCAACAATGTCAAACGGCGCCATCGATCTGAACATCTTTTCAAAAACCCTGTCACCAAAGTTCATCGGATAGGTTATAAACTCCGGAGGAATATTGTATTCCGTGGAGCTGCGCAGATCACGGACAAGTTCTGTAAGGCCGTTCTCGTTGATGTCAACCACCACCAGCCGGTATAACCTGAACTTCAGCAACGCCTTTATATAAAACGATCCGATGGTGCCGGCCCCGCCTATAACCAGTGCATTTCTGCCGTTAATCTTCTCTGCCAGCAGAGTACGGTTTTTTTCAAGGTCGGGATTCAACAGGCTCTCCTGTCGCTTCGTGACATAGGACCTGATGAACAGATCAATATCCCGGTTATTCAATGTATTCATTTTTCTAATCCAGGTAGTTTGTGTTTTTCAATGAGCATAAAGCTGGCTATTTTGATGTACTCTGCTAAAACGGTTTGAATATCCTCTTTTCTTCTCCACCATTTAACTCCGTTGAATGATGAGTAGGAACTTGGTTTGCATCCGATGACCACAGGCTTATCCATAGCTCTGAGTGTCCTTTTAAAGATCATGTGGGCTCTCCGCATATGGGCAGGGGAAGAGACAAGGATAAGAGTATCTGTTTCACTGTTGCCGGGAAGGAATTTCCTGACAGCATATGCTTCATCAAGTGTGCTCCGGGCATTACCCGGAAGTAAAACAATATTGTCCCGGGGGATGCCCAAAGCGACGAGTGATCCGGCAGTCTGTTCACTGTTGCTCACGATACTGGCGCCTCTCGACTTCAGGGCAGCAAAGGCACCCATGCTCTCCTCCACGATTATGATCCTGTCAGCCCGACCCGATTCCCATGTATCGTATGCCTGTAAAACTCTTTCCGGGAAGTTACCCATGAGCAATACAATTGCATCAGCATGAACCGGCACCTCCTCCGTTGTCAGCCAGACTCCGGCCTGCCGGCAACCACCAATATATGAAACCGCAAGTACAAAAAGTAAAACAAGGAATAGTGCTGATCTCCTGTAAACTGTCATCTTTTCGCCACGGCCTCTTTCAGTGTATCGCAGATATAATCTACCTGCTCAGGGGTGAGTTTTGAGGACATCGGAAGTGTAACCAGGTTATCTGCAGCATACTCTGTATCGGGCAGTACCGATGCATACTCCCTGTATATTGAGAACCTGTGTACGGCTGGATAATGAACGCTTGTCTGTATGCCTGCTGCAGCCAGGTGTTCCCTTACACGATTGCGTATCTCAACAGTTGAGTTCTTAAGTACTATTGGGAAGATATAATTGGATGTAAAGTATATATATCCCTTAAACGGGATTATAATCTCTTTAACGCCCTCAAGGTTCTTTTCATAACGGGCACGTAATTCGGCTCTGATCTCCAGGTCGCCGGGCAGTTTTTCAAGCTGTACAATACCTATTGCCGCCCTGATATCATCCATCCGGTAGTTGTAACCCAGTTCTATCACGTCGTACTCTGTTGAGTGTCCCCTTGCCCTGTCAAATGAGAGGGATGTCATGCCGTGGGACCGCAGCAGTTTAGCTTTCTCGTATATAGCATCGTCATTGGTGATTATCATTCCCCCTTCTCCTGTGCTGATGTTCTTGTTTGAGAAGAAGCTGAAGCAGCCGACAGATCCGATTGTCCCCAGCTTTTTACCCGCGTATTCTGACAGAGGGCCGTGGCAGGCATCCTCAATCACACTGAGGTTATGCTTTACGGCAATGTCCATTATGCGATTCATGTCACAGGCAAAGCCCCCGTAATGCATAAGCATGATGGCTTTTGTACGAGGGGTGATCTTCTTCTCAATATCATCAGGATCAATTGTCAGGTCCTTCATGCTTTTCACGTCCGCGAATACAGGTATAGCATTTACGTACCTGATGGCATTGACTGTTGCAACGAATGTGAGAGAAGGGCATATTACTTCGTCCCCGGGTTTGATATCATTAAGTACCAGTGCCATATGGAGGGCCACGGTGCAGTTGGTGAGTGCAACGGCATGTCTTGCTCCGGTCATTTCGGCAAATCTGCGTTCCAGCTCGGCATTCTTCGGTCCTGTTGAAATCCATTTAGAGCGAAGGGTTTCAATTACTGCATCCTGTTCTGCCTCGTCAAAATTCAGGTCGAATAATAAAATCTTATAATCCATTTCGTTTATAATAAATCATCTGTTAGTCCAGGTATTTAATCATCCTGTACATTCTTCGTCCGGGATATGTAACAAATTCACTTTCGATTTTAAAACCACGATTCTGGTAAAATCCGATGACATTTTCATTGTTATAATAATCCGTGGTCAGGGTAATTGCTTTACATTGCCTATCCTTCAGTCTGCTCTCGATTGTATCAATCAGCAGTTTACCCACACCTTTGCCACTATATTCAGGTAGGGAAGCAATAGAGAGCAATTCAGCTGCATCTCCGACATCACTGCCAGATTTTGACAGGTTATAAGCAAGTCTCAACAATGCCCGTGGCCGTGAGAAAAATAACCTGATGGCTTCCAGTGGGAATGTATATAAATTGGCAAGCAGGATGTTTCTATAGAAGCCTCTTGATTCTATACTTGCCAGGGCAAAGCCCATGGACATTCCTTGTTCAGTGGTGCAGACAATTGATATGGCACCCGGATTTTCAATACATGCTTTATAGAAGGTTTCGAGGAATCTTTTACCCAGGGAGGAGAGGAAGAAATCGTTAAAGGACTTCATGTGTATTTCTGCCAATGTACTGCAATCACCCTGTATAGCTTCTCTGACTATCATGGTTTTGCATAGCTTTTTATCAGGTCAGCCAGTTTTTTCAGATTCACTTCCTTTGAGAGGTGCTTAAGTGCGTACGCGCGACCTGATTGTCCGAGGACTGTAAGTGACGTTTCAGGCAATGAACTGACTTCTTGCATTTTCATCGTAAGTGCCCGAGTGTTCCCGGAGGGCACAATCCAGCCACACTCCGCATTCCTGATTATGTCAGCCGCATCACTTTCTTCGTCGATGAAGGCGAGTACTGGTTTTGATGCCATCATGTATCCAACCAGTTTGGAGGGGATTGAATATTTTCCAAATCCTTTTTTTAGTGGAATTATTAGCACGTCAGCAGTAGCGAGTAGATCCGGAACCTTATCAGAAGGAGCATCAACAAATCTGATGTTGGCATTTGGGTATCCCGATGAAGTCTTTAAGCAAGACTGCTTTGAATTGCCACTGCCTGCGATGATAAGTTTTGAATTTTTCAACCTGGCATCACCGAAAGCCTCGATTACAGCCTCGATATTTGCAGAGGGACTCAAACTTCCCAGGTACATAAAAGCGAACTCGGTTGCAGTTTTTTGAATATAATCTGGCTCCTTGAATCGTGACTCATCCTGCCAGTTATAGACTACTCTGATTTTATTTTTGTCTATTTCTCTGCTCGATGTCAGATATTCGGCCATTTTGTTACCGATGGCAACAATAGCTGTTGCGTTATTCATCACATACTTTTCAATTGGCATTAAGAGAGATCTAGCAATTGAGCCAATCAGCCCTAGCCTGTCAGTTAACGTTTCGGGATAGATATCCTGAACATGAAGCACCAGGGGTATATTTAATTTTTTACAGGTTCTCGTTACAGCATATTGTGCAAACAAAGGCCACGTGTTTGCATAGATTACCGATATATCTTTGTTATGCTCATCAATGAACTTTCTAGTAGCTCGTCCGAAGCTGATACTTTCAAGCATGCGGCCAATGAACGACGGGCCAGGATGAACATAACTTCTAACAACCTTGACTTCGTAAGAGGTATCACTAGGTTTCTGACCCGGATATGTTTCTCCATAAGGTCTAGTGGGTTTAGGGCAGCTAACCGTAACCCTTCTTTCTATAGCTAGGTGTTGTGCAAGACTGTGGGCTATCTGAGCAGAAACAACTGGTTCAGGCGGGAAAACTGCAGATACTAATAATATCATTACGCATTACAATAATATACTCATACTACGCAGTGAAAGATGAAGTTGAATTTACGTTATAAGAGTAGGCTAAACGCTTAAATGGTTTAATAATTTGGAATGAACTAATCAATTCTAAACCCAGATGTGTAGTTATAGTTGACGTAATATCAAAATCATAACCCCTTCATAGCTAATGATCATTAGTCACATTAATTCCGTATTGGTTGTCGTAATTCTTATTAGTACCCGAATCAATCGCATTTTGCCATATTCTTTCATATTCCCGACTGATAGTTGACATCGTATAAGAAGAGAGCACGCGGTCTATACCATTTTGCCCCATGGCTACAATTCTACTATTATCTTCCGAAAAATAAGAAAATGCTTCTACCAAATCGTCTGTTTTTTTAGGTCTTATGCAGATACCACACGGATTTTTACTATCAATATTTAACATTTCTGGAATTGCACCTACGTTTGTAGCAATAACAGCACAACCCATTGCCATTGCTTCTATTATTACATTTGGGAATCCTTCAGTGTAGCTTGGAAGAACCAAAATCGAAGCGTCTAACAATTGGTTAATTACCTCATTTCTCTCAAGACTTCCAGTAAAAGTAAGCCAGGATGCATAAGTTCTTTTCTTAGCAAGAGTTAATATTTTATGCTTTATTTTTTTTTCACATGGCCCAACCAGAATCAACTCATCAATCTCTGGTGATGTAACAGACGCCTTAACTAGTTCAAATATTCCCTTATTTGGTATTATGTGGCCAATGAAAACCACCTTCCCTCTTTTCTTTGTAACAGGGTTCAGTTTTATGCTAAGTGCCCTCTTTTCAATATCAGGTGAAACTGGGTTTGGAATGTGGGCAACATTATTGAATCCTGATTCCATCAGGCTAATATAGGATACTCTGTCTATTACGATTGAGAGTTTACTCTGCCTAACCACCTTGCATAACAGATACCATTCCCAGTTCTTGGCTCGTTGTAGATCCGGAATTCTACCAAAACGAAAATGAATGATACAAGGCACATTATGCTTTCTGGCAAGACGCAATAATAAAATATCCTTAAGAAGAGCTATACTGGCGCTGCTTGTAATATGAATCACATCTGGCCTTTGTTCTAATAGTTGTTTCTCAAGGTAAGAATAAATACGCTCTGTAACACAAACACCCGTAATGATTCTCAGCAGCAGGCTAGTATTAGTAACCCTTCTAGCCCTTACGGCAGTATCTTGATGTATTATATCATACTCGAATTTACTATTCCTGTAATGCTCTAATATAGTAAGTGTCCAACCAGCAATACCTCCATGTGGGGGAGGTAAAGGAGACAATAACAAAACCTTCATTCTGTTATAAATTCAGATAATTCATCTTCAGGTATCCTACTGTCTACCAGATAAACCATTTCTTCATGGCGCTTTATCATCAAGACTCCATCGGAATCTTATTACCTTTGCAGGTACGCCCCCAACAATTGAATAAGGCGGAACATCTCTATTGACTACGGCGCCTGCAGCAATTATTGCTCCTCTGCGAATATGGACTCCCTTTAGAATAATTACCCGGTCCCAACCCAAACATCTTCATCAATATAAACTGGTGCGTCATCATCCTGTCTCTTGTCCTCCTGTTTATAATCTGATATTAGTTTGCCTACTAAATGATGAGAGTGATTGCCTCCCCTTATAGTTACATTTGGGCCGAAGGACACATTACTTGATATATGAATATCACTTATAGTAGAAATGAATGAAGCTCCCGGCCCGATATAAACATTATTTCCGATATATATATGTGAGTAATTAAAATCTGATTTTGTCGGGTAGAAAACAACATTTCTTCTGCATTTAGCAAAAAGGGAACGATAAAGATACATTAAGCTTCTATCAATTCCTTTGACTGATAAACAAAGCAATTATGCTATAAATTTCATGCTTCTCCTATGATTTTAATATACTCATTAACAATGCAATTGGAGGAGAAGTTTTCTCTTGCGTAACAGTAGTTATTTTTGCCAATCAAATTAAATTCATCTTTTGAAAGGCTCAATATATATCTTAATACTCCGGCAATTGATTTGGGATCTTCTGGAATAAAAAGCAGTCTCTCATCTTTTATATGCATTGGCAAATCACCAACTGATGAAGCTATAACGGGTTTCCCACAAGCCATAGCCTCGCAGATTGCATTAGGCAGGCCTTCATATAAACTAAAGATACCAACTACATCGGCCTTCTGCATTATTCTACTAATATCTTTATTCGCTGGATAAAATGCAAATACTTGATTCAGTTTAAGGGTGCTTATTTTCTTTTCAGCTTGTTCAAATGAATCGTCACGAATATCACCATACCAAACAACTCTTAACTCTGAGATTTCTGAGTTTGTAAGAAATTTCATGCTTTCAATTAGTTTGTCAAGGTTTTTTAAATATTGATGACTTGAAGGTACTAATATAGTCAAAAAGCCCTCTTTCCTAAATATATAATCGTCGGAAGGAAAAAATACATTGAAATCAACGATATTTAACGCTACGCGAAGTTTAGATGATTTCAATAATGGGTTTGCCTTTTTGATCAATTTCAAATTTTCATGTGAATTTGCAATTATTTCATCAGCAAATAGATGAAAAAATCTTAGAGCCCTGGACTTTAAAGAACCCAATATACGGGGATTAGCGCTTCTTTCGCCAACAATTAATTTCCACTTTCTCCAAGGTAGGCCGGCTATCTCGCTAATAAAATTCGGAGCTTCAAGAAATGACAATATTACATCTGCATGACTGTTACGTATGCTTCTTCGCATTTTGATTAAGCGTGCCAAATAGTTTGATCCGATAATTTCAGTGACGCTTATCTCAAATTTCCTGAGCTCATCGCCATAGAAGAGATGTGGATGATATACTAAAAAAGAAACTTCATTACCTTTTTCTTTAAAGGCTACAGCTAGATTTACCATTTGTCTTTGTGAACCACCAGATCCCAGACTATCTATTACAAGTAGGAGTTTCATTGGAGACATTTTCTGACATTTCTTCACCCCCTATATCCGACTTAACTAACAGAACAAATAATATCCAGATGAATTCGTCACCAGTAATCAAGGATGCATTATGTGTTAATGAATTTAACATATAAATTACCAGGGCTCCTCCTAAATACTTACTATAATGTGAGAAATCATTGCTTTTGAAATTCCAAACAGGCCTTAAGGACCGAATCAATATTCTAAAATATAATAGACTTACAACTATTGCACCGATTACACCACTATAGATAAATCCATTTAAGAAGAAATTATGCGCTGAGTTAGCTAGTCCTACTTTACCTGAAATGTATTCAGTAAATGCATTTTGCCCACCAAACCAAAAGTTGTCTTTAATAAATTTCAGAGCTAAAGAATATAATTCTAAACGATTGGAATCTGAATAATCGGCATATCGCCCCAGATTCACGTATTCCAATGAATAATCTATTGTAATTAAAATAATTATAAAACCTATTAAGGCTAGTAATGCAAAAAGGAAATACTTCCTTTGCCCTAAAAGAAGAACGAAATAAAACGCTAATACTAATAGTAATACAAGTCTTTGTTGAGTTAAAAAAACAACGTATATTAAAAAGACAGATATGAATGCTGATATTAAACGTTGAAAATTTGATAGAGAAATACTTATTAAAAGCGGCGCAAGACAAGCAAATACAGCTGAAAAATATCCATTTCTAGCGATAAAGCCAAATAACCCTCTAACACCTCTATTCAAACCTGATTCGAAGGATATACTATTTGCAAAAAGATCTTCGGTACCTTCTGCATTAATCAGTACTTTTGGTATTGAAGTTCCCAAATCGCTACCATAATATTGCATTATGGAGAATATTCCATTGACTATTCCAACAAGTATTAAAAAAACTATTGTTCTTTTTATTTCAGTGCTGGAGTTAACCAAACTTGATATAATATAAACAGCGATTAAACACACAAAATATCTCCCAAAGAAGTATTTTAAAAAATTAACCTCTTTAATCTCACCATTTATTAGTAATGCAAAAAAATAAATGCCAATAAAAGCCAGATAGAGTTTTATTTCCTTGCTGAAAGAAAATCTATATCGAAAGATCAATAAGACTAAAAGCAAGATACAAGAAACATAAATTCTCAAGGATACTGGACCAATGATAAAGCTTCCAAACAGTAAACTGGCAAGTAAAAATAAGAAAACCAGAAAACTATCTAAATAAGATCTCTTAAGAATTAATGACATTCATTAGTTTTTTATAGCTCTGTTTTATTGAAAGATCCTCATTTATCAATCTTAAACTCTCAACTCCATGGACGATGGCCTGTTCAGGATTTGTGATATAAAACATCATTGAATTGACAAGTTCATTTAAAGAGACGTCAATAATGAATCCATTCTTCGAATTATTAATATAATGAGCAGAGCCATTATCGCTTGAACTAATAACAGCAAGCCCATATGACATTGCTTCCATTTCAGATATAGAAGCAGGTTCGTTAACACTAGGCATTACTATTATATGGCTTATAGAATAATAATATCCCACTTGATCATAAGGTATATTCTTAAGAAGCATTATATTCTTTTCGAGGGATTTAGTCCTTACTAGCTGAAGACACTCTTCATAATATCTCTCGCGTTCTATCTTATCACATCCACCAATAATTGTCAATTTTGAATTTCGTGCTTTTAGAATAATTTTTTCAAAAGCTTCTATCAAAAGCTTTATATTCTTTCGAGGCTCATACTTCCCTACACACATAAAATGCAAGGCTTTTGGTGTTTTTCTGTTGAGATCTCCCTTAGCCTTCGGGTACATAAAAAAGGGCACATAATCGATATAATTAAGATCTATACAATTATCATTATTTATCCCTCGATATAAAACGGGTGTAAACCATTTTATCTTCAAGACCTTCGTAACAACCCAATCATGAATCTTCCGAAATCTATTAATAGATCTGACGTACTTAGGGCCTTGAGTATAAAAAACAATTTTCACTCCTCTTATGATCGCAAAGGGGATGAGTAACTTGGCATAAACTGGGGTACTTGCACCGCGAATAATAATAACATCAGGTCTAAAAGACTTCACCATTGCCAGATACTTTATCGGTTTTGGCATTGCATTTGCAGCAAATCTGGCAATGTCATTGGTCTTTTGCTTTCTTAATAGCAATTGGGAAATATTTGAAATTGGAATTGTGACTGGTGTTAAATACTTATAATTCTCACAAGATCCATGAACCATTACAAAAAATCCAACTTCATGCTTTTCCTCAATTAATTTTCTTACAAAGGATACCTGATTTGTATGAAACCTGGGAGCTATTAGCAATATCCTCATTTATTCGAAAATATTTGTATGATTACTCTCTGGTCGTTTATACGTGTACTTATAGTCAATTGAATAGATAATCAGCGAATCTGCTAGTTTCTATGTAGTGGTGTAATAATCTTCTATTTAAGAGAAAATTTGAGCATTTCAGCCTTAGCTATCCAAAATAGTAGCGGCACATAAGAGCTGCCAAATATTTTCGCAAATTTTTCACTCGTTCACCTTTAAATTTGTATCTTGTAAATAGCTTATAGTATCTGAAAATCAAGGGTAAGCATCGAAGATTATTCATACACGCTAACTCATACATGTATTCTAACTTCAGGAGATGGTAGTTAATAGTGTCAGTGTATCGATAGTTTGAAGCGATATTTAATTGATAATACATTTTTTGGCGATTATCGAGCTTAAATTGGTAATTGGGTCTAATTTTTGTAATCCCTCCTGGGTGGTCTCTATAAACCCCCATTATTTGTGGTATATATTTCAAATTGCCGCTTAATGCTACCAAGAACGCAAGACTAAAATCCATAATACCAATTTGATCCAAATCATACTGATCAATTGCAGATCTTTTAAAAACAAAAGAACATGTATGTCCCATCCAATTAATCAAGACCTCCTCTGCAGTAAAAATTCCATTGTGATGTTTATACTTTTGTAAATATGACTTATTAATTTGTAGCCTGTTAGATCTAAGGATATAAACATCATGAAAGGTTCCGCTTAATGTATCATCCATTTCTAATAGATCAACTTGCTTCTGAAGTTTGTGAGGGTCAGTCCAGTAGTCATCGCCTTCACACAAGGCAATATATTTGCCGGAGCAGGCATTTAACGTGCGAATAAAATTAGACATCATCCCGTAATTTCTCGTTGAAGGTAATAATCTAATTATGCCCGGGTATTGTTTTGTAAATTTTTCACAAATTACCCGTGTTGAGTCTGTGGAACAATCCTCACCAATCACTAGCTCATAAGTGAAATCGCATTGCTGCATCAGAACTCCCTCAATAGCCTGTTGAATATACTGCTCATGATTATATGTAATCATGATAACGCTTACCATAACATTGCCGGTGCACATTCTCAGATACAACTTATATTATATGTACGAAATTTAAGACACCGCGAAGGATGTATCTATTCAGCAAATATAATCTTAGCTGGATTCCCAAAAACAGTGCACTTATCTGATACCTTCCTGATTACTGTACTCCCGGTACCCACAGTAACGTTGTTTCCTATCTTAACCCTAGAAAGAATATTAGAGCCTGAATGTAGCGTTGCAAAATTCCCGATTTTCACAAAACCCCCGATAAAAACACCAACATTTATATGACAATAATTTCCGATGGTTACGTCATGCCCGATGACTGTGAACGGCTGTACTGTAACGAAATTGCCGATTATACAATCACTCGATATATAGGTGAATGGACCTGTTATTAAGCCTTCTCCAATGGTTGTATTTGAAAAAATGATAGAAGACGGGTGGATAATGTCAATAAACATCCCCCCTTTTCCCTTAACCAGATTTATGTAGTGATACTTATAATTTACATCTCCCAAAGCACATACAAAAACATCGTCTGGCTTAATATCATATGTCTCCACAGGTCCTAATATTGGTGGATAACCCGAATAATCATCAAGAGAGGTGCTCTCATCATCAAGAAATCCTTTTAGTCTCCATTCCTTATTCCATTCCCTGCACTGACGGGCAATGTTGCATACCTCACGCCCAAATCCGCGTGCCCCAATTATTATTAAATCTTTCATCGTACGTCTCTAAAATTTCAAAATTCCGCCAGCATAAGAATAACCTACCCCGAATCCGGCAATTAATACCTTGCTGTGACTTAAATCAATTGTCTTGTCCCTGATCGCCTCGCAAAGTGCAATAGGAATTGTTGAAGAGACCGTATTGCCAACTTTTTCCATGAAATAGTAAAACTTGGTTTCAGGTATCAGGATCTTACGGCGAAGAAAATTCAACATATACTTGTTCGCCTGATGAAAGACAAACAAGTCTATCTCATCTTTATCTATTGAATTTGCAGACAAAGTTCCTTTGACCAATTCTGGAACCATTTCAAGTGTAAAATTGAAAATTTCAGTTCCATCCATATACAAATTATCGGATGAAACAGGATTATTACTTTCATCAAAACTCAGATCATTTTTTGATTTAGGAATCCTATGACCACCAGATTGTACAATTAACTTGTCAGCACCACTACCGTCCGTGCCAAGAGAAAAATTTAGAATCTCAGCAAATCCATCTTCAGAAATAATCGTTGCCGCTGCAGCATCACCGAATATTGCACGGTTCGATTTATCAAGTGGGTGAATATATTTAGAGTAGGTTTCAGAGGTCAGTAATAAGACGTTTTTTGCTATGTTGCCTGTTATTAATCCCTTTGCTATAGCCAGACCATAGACAAAACCAGAGCACCCCAGGTTAAAATCCATAGCTCCTGATCTTACAGGTATTCCAAGTTTGTCTTGTATTATACATGCGGTCGTAGGCAAAAAATAATCCGGACTTTGAGTGCAGAGCATTACAAAGTCAATATCGTCAGGTTTAAGCGAACTCTCCGCGAATAGCCTTTGTGCAGCCTTTACTGCCATATCGCCTGCGGTCTCATTTTCTGCAGCAATATGCCTTTCTGACACACCTATCTTGGTAGCGACCTTTTCTGCTGACCATTCCGGAAAATCTTTCACCAGATCGTGATTGGTTATAACCTTTTCAGGCAAATAATACGAAATCCATTTAATAAAGGCACCCATCTCTATAACAGTGTATAACCTCCATCAATAAGTAAATTAGAACCTGTCACCCATTTTGATGCATCAGAAAGAAGATAAATTACCGCAAAAGCAATTTCTTCGGGTTTCCCATAACGCTTTAAAGGATACCTTTTCTTATCTTCTTCAAGCTGTTCTTCTGTGATCTGACCACCTCCATAGATATTAGTCTCTACCATTCCCGGGCAGACAGAATTAACTCTGATTAATCTTTGGGAAAGGTCAATGGCCATACCTTTCACCAACCCGTTTATTGCGCCTTTCGTTGCGCTATAAATACTACCTCCCGGAGAAGAACAAAATATACCTGAAACAGAAGAAATAAACACAATTGACGCTTCTCTTTTTATCAGCTTCTTCTGCAGGAGCTTTTGGGTCAGTATCGCAGCACTGGTAAAATTCAGATTAAAAATCTTGTCCAGTTTTTCCTTTGTTACATATTGAAAAGGAACGGGATTTGTAATCCCGGCAGAATATACTAAACCATCAAGTTGCGGAATTCCTGAAATTAAATTATCCAGGTCTCTATCAATTGTAAGATCAGCTAATATTCTATCATGACCCTGACCATTTAAAGAGTCAAAAGTTTTTTCAAGTCTCTCCCTATCACGTCCCGTAATGATTAATCTGGCTCCCAGTTTTGAGGTTTCAAATGCTATAGCCCTGCCTATACCGGATGAAGCTCCGGTAACAAGAATGGTCTTGCCTTCAAGTGAAAACGGATTATACATGATACACTCCGGGATTATTCTGATACTATTTCATTTTAGATTCTACGATATTGAATATCTCTTTCACGGTATTCGATTTTCGAATATCATCTCCTGTGATTTTAATATTATATATTTCGTCCACCATAGCAATAATTGACAGGGCTGCAAACGAACTCCAGTCCTCCAGGTCCCTGAATTTTGTTTCAGGTGAGAATGAAGAAGGGTCAGATTCTTCGAACTGTGCAGCAAAATTTTCCACAAATTTTTGAGGTTCCATAATTAATTATTTTTTTTAAAGATACTACAAATTGTTTCCACAATCTCGTTTTCAAGTTCCGGGAATATGGGAAGGCATATGATCTTTTCCGCTGTTTTAATGGCTACAGGGAGATTTTCAGGCCTTGCTGAAGGTAAGCCCCGATAGATGGGAAAATGGCTAATTAGCGGATAGAAATACCTTCTGCCATAAATATTATGTCGTTTTAGCCTTTCGTATACCCCATCACGACTTTCTCCATATTCCTTCTCATTGATTAGAATTGGAAAATAAGTATAAGAATGTCTTATACCCTCTATATCATTAAGAAAACTGATCCCCGGGATAACCTTTAATCCATTCCTATAAAGTTCCGTCACAGCTTTGCGTTTGGCTATATACTCGTCAATATGCTTCAGTTGAACCAACCCATAAGTCGCCTGCAGCTCATTCATCTTTGCATTTATGCCTGGCTCAACCACGGTCAGCTCATCAGCAAATCCAAAGTTCTTCAGGAAATCAATTCTCTTTTTTGTCTTCTCATCATGACAGATAATCGCCCCTCCTTCAATTGTATTAAAGGTTTTAGTGGCATGGAAACTTAGAATTGAAAGGTCCCCAAAGTTAAGGATGGAATGGCCATTAATCCTTACCCCAAACGCGTGGGCAGCATCATAGATAACTTTTAAACCATAAGTGTCTGCAATCTTTTGTATTGCCTCCATTCTGCATGGATTGCCATAAACATGAACCGGCATTATGGCAGTTGTCTGCGGAGTGATTGCAGCTTCAATTCTTTCAGGATCCAGGGTAAAGTATTCCGGCTCAATATCCACAAAAACGGGTTTGATACTATTCCACCATAAAGCATGTGTTGTGGCCACAAAACTAAAAGGTGTAGTAATGACCTCGCCAGTAATCCGTAATGCCTGTAATGCCGTTACCAACGCTAATGTGCCATTCGCAAAAACAGATAGGTACTTTACCCCAAGGTAATCAGCCAGCTCCTTTTCAAAGAGCTGATGAAAGGGACCATTATTGGTTAAAATCTTACTGTCCCAAATCTGTTTCAAGTATTCCGTGAATTCTTCCAGAGGAGGGAGAGAAGGTTGGGTTACATAAATTGGTTTATCGGATTTTTGCATGATACTTACTTTTTACCAAACTTCTCTAACACGATTTTTTTAATGTATAGATAATCTTCAAATTTTCTGGTTTCACAAATTCCAATTATAATTAATAGGCCCGTAAAGATTTGTAAAATTAGGAGGAGCATTAAAGGCATCGTAAATAGGATCCCTTCCAGATAAATAACTCCGGACATGAAAAAAGATATTATAAATGAAGGTAAAATATCTTTTATCTGATCCCCTAATTTATAACCAATGAGCTGACCGGAGAAGTGACCATTAAGAAAATAAGCCAAAAATGATACTAAAACGCTACCCCATAGCATTACTTCAATCCCAATGAAGATCCCCAAGCATATAGGCAAGACAGCAATTAGTTTCTTTAAAATCTCCAATTTAAGGTACAGATCTGAACGTCCTTTAACCTTTAAGATATTAAGGTTCATTGCATGCAAAGGATAAAGCATCCCGGCAATCGAAATAATTTGAAGATAGTATGCCGCTGTCAACCATTTTTCTCCTATCAATATTACTATTAATGGTTTTGCTATCGCTGCTAAGCCAAGCATACATGTAAAGGTGACAAACATAGTTGTTTTTATCATTCTCCTGTATGCCTGTTTGAGCATATCCGTGTCATCCTGGATACTACTCAATATTGGGAAGCTCACCCGTTGGATTATGCCAGTAAGATTACTAGAAAAAAGTGAGCCAAATAATTCTGCACGGGTATACTGACCAAGTAGATCCGCTCTGTAAAATCTACCAATTACCAGGTAATAAACATTCGTGTAGATTGTATCTATTAATCCTGAAACCAACAATTTAGACCCAAATCCAAAAAGTGACTTAAAGCTTTCACCGGAAAATGTAAGAATTGGTCTCCATTTATTAAATGTCCATAAAAGAACCGTATTTAATAGTTGCCGCGTTAACTGTTGTCCTACCAAGCTCCAAACTCCGAAGTTTTTAAATGCCATTCCGATCCCAATTATTCCGCTTGTCAAAGAGGCAATGACTGATATCTTTGTTTGAGTTTTAAAATCAACCCGTTTAATTAAGATTGCTTTTTGAATTACACTAAATGAGTTTATTATCAACGCAAACCCCATCACTCGCGTAACCGGGATGAGTATTTGTACTTTAAAAAAACGGCTTATTGCAGGAGCGCTAAAATACAGAACAACAAATAGTGTGAAGCCAACTAAGAGGTTGAAATAGAAAACTGTATTATAGTCACTTGTGGTTACATTATTTTTACGAATTAATGCGGTTGAGAAACCACTATCAATTATAGAGTTTGATATTGCAATAAATACGGTTATCATACCCAAAATGCCAAATTCTGAAGGAGTGAGAAGCCTTGCAAGTACCAGACCAACAATAAAAGTTATCCCGGAGCTAAGAAGATTATCGGTAAAACTCCATCCTAATCCATTGATGGTTTTTTCTTTTACTGAAGCCATTAAAATAAATGGGAATTGCAAAAATTCATCCTAATTCTTTCCTGCCATAGTATAGCGGGCAATATGTGCAGTCTCCAAATAAATCCTCTGCGCACTTAAAACATCTTACTAAAAAGCATGTTTGAAATAGTGGTTTTATTAGGCAATCTCATAACCTTGTATTAAATACCAATAAAATGTAACTTTAATGCTGCTAATCTAAAACAATAGTAAAAATGATATGAAATCAAAATTCCTTACACTTGATTGGACGGATTTTTCAAGAGGCCTTCTAATTGCATTTTTAACTGCGATACTAACCGGTATTATTAATATTCTTGATACCGGGGCTGTGTTCAATTGGGTTACTCTCAAACCGGTTCTTATCGCTGGTGTTTCCGCAGCGTTGTCATACCTTCTTAAATGTTTGGCGACAAATTCCCAAGATCAAATGTTCAAACGTGAACCAAGGTTGGTCTAAAGTCCGAAATTACCTGTATCTAACCATCTCATATCAAGGATTGACCAAAAGTCAAGAGCAAGGCCGTTGAGGACATAATCATAAGGCAACCACCCATAACCGTCTTCACCCCAACTCTTACCCCAGGAGTTGCGGATAAGAAGTGCCCCTTTAGTGGACCGGTTGCATTTCAGATTGGTGACCCTGTGATCATCATCATACCCCACAACCATAACTGCATGACCCCACTGCGCCTTCTCTCCCTTGCAGGGATATGGAATATCTCCGGGTCTGTCGGAATCTTCAAACGATTCAAATCCCCAGAATCCAAACATGGCAGGTATTCCGGCTGTCAGATAACTTTTGACCGAAGCCAGTACATCTGCAGGCTGGACTTCTGACCCCTGCGGGTCATGACAGAAGTATTTTACAGTCGAGTAGTTCTCGGCAAGCGCATAAACAAAACTGGTCGGCTCCTTATCAAAATCCTTCACCCTATAGGGCCAGTACTTTTCATCGGGTACGCCGCAGAGGACAAGAGCACCCATAGCCTCGCGGAGCCAGGCGCCGGTGTCGCCCGTTACCTGCATCAGGTTACGGGTTGTCTTGTAGAGAAAGAGCCTTGATGCATCAATATACTTACCAAATGCCCTTTTTTCAAAATACTCAACAATGCCCGCGGCAGCATGTGCCGTACAACTTCCGAGCTCTAGCTGGTTCTCTACAGGGGAGCACCATTCTCTAAGATCAACGGATGAACTCGGTGCAAGTCTGAAAGAACGCAGCGCCAGTTCCTTCTTTTCTGCTTTGGGAAACTTAAGCTTATTATTGAAAGCTGTTATCTGCCTGTGCAGAGGGGTGTAGTCGCGCAGGTCAGGCTGCGGGGCGAGCCAGCCGGTGCCAACCTTGTAAGGTACAGCGCTGACCCAAATCTTGCGATTTAAAATCCTGTTCTTCATAACCAGACCTCCCTTAACTCAGTCCCCGAGGGGTTAATTATGATCTCGAACAACCTGAATGGCTTTTCTTCCGGCGAGTAATCATCCTCCTTTGCCGGAGCCGGGGAGGACATAGTCTGTACTGCATACGCACTCTTTGAAAGTATATCCGCAAAAGCCGCCATGCTATCAGATAACTGAGAGTCAGTGACCACACCATACGACTCCAGAGCACTGTTGCTGAAGGTCATCTTAAGCTCACTTGACCCGATCCCCGGACGCATTCTCATAAACTGCGGAGAGGCGATGTCAGGCAGATAAACCACCGAGGTCTTTACGCTGTTATCCTTTCCTGCCTGATACTCTACAAGAAGGTAAGGCTTCAGAGTGTAGAAGCGGAGACCAGTCTCATGTTTCAGTCCTGAATCAGAATAGACCTTTACTGTTGCACATCCGGATGCTAACAGCAGGGCAAAAACAACTGTACCGAAAAAAGTTAACCTTTTCATAATTTCCAGACTTTAGTAGACAGTCACTAATTTAGGAAAGAAAAGGTCGCGTGTCAATTTTTTTTTTATATTCCCTGTACCACTTCACAAATTTCTTCAATCCTGTCCCAAGGTCGGTTTGAGGCCTGAATCCACTGTATTCATTTATCCTGGTGATATCAGCAAAAGTTGCTTTCACGTCTCCGAGCTGCATCGGTAAATGTTCAACAGTTGCCTTCTTATCAAGAGCCTTTTCCAGCTGAGAAACAAGATCGTTTACTGTCTCAGGACTGTTGTTGCCTATGTTCATCAGGTCAGGTGCGCTGACTTCTCTCTGCCTGTCGAGAAGCGAGAGAATTCCATTTATAATGTCTTCAATGTAGGTGAAGTCGCGCCTCATTGTGCCACCGTCATACACTTGTATGGGCTTCCCTTCAGTTATTGCTTCTGTGAACTTGTAGACAGCCATATCGGGCCGTCCCCAGGGCCCATATACAGTGAAGAACCTGAGTCCGGTTGCCTTCAGGCCGTAAAGAATGCTGTATGCCGCGGCCATGAGCTCGTTGCTCTTTTTTGTAGCTGCATAGAGACTTACAGGTAGATCAACGTTATCACCTTCGCTGAAGGGCACTTTTACATTGTTGCCATATACGCTTGAGCTGCTTGCATAAAGAAGGTATTTCACAGGGTTATGCCGACAAGCTTCAAGTATGTTGAAAAAGCCGTTAATGTTGCTCTGAATGTATACCCCAGGATTTTCAATGCTATATCTCACCCCCGCCTGGGCGGCGAGATGGATCACGAAGTCAAACTTTTCAGCACCGAAAAGTGCATCTATGCTTTCCTTGTCTTCGAGATTCATTCGCACAAAACGGTATCCCGGCCATTTTTCACTTTTGGCAGGCTTAAGCCAGTCTGTCTCCTCCCTCCTGATGCCAGCTTCTGCAAGGCGGGAATATTTGAGCCCCGCATCATAATAGTCATTGATATTGTCAATGCCAACAACCTTCTCGCCACGTTGCAGCAGTGCATTGGCCAGGTGGAATCCGATGAAGCCTGCGGTGCCGGTTACAAGGTATTTTGACATGTCTGAAGTCCGATGGTCAGGGTAAGTTAGCCGATGCGGAGGTATGTGAAGTCTTTCAGGTCTTCCTTATTGAAGATGCCCCTGCCGTCGATTATGAGGGGAGAGTTCATGAGAGACTTTATCCGTGACCAGTCGGGCATGCGGAACTCCTGCCATTCGGTTATGTGAAACAGTACATCTGCATCCTTCACCGCCTCATAGATATCAGATGCATAACCGATGCTGTCTCCCATCCGACGTTTGGCTTCATCCATAGCCACGGGGTCATAGGCAGTCACGGTGCATCCTGCCTCAAGGAGCTGTCCTACCAGTGTGAGTGACGGCGCCTCACGCATGTCATCTGTACCCGGCTTATAGGAGAGACCCCATATGGCGGCATGCTTACCCCTGATTTCTCCGTGAAGGTGAGCTATGAACTTATCAAAGAGTATCCTTTTCTGTCTTTCATTGACAACCTCCACCGACTCAAGGAGCGTCAGGGGAGAGCCGTTATCCTGTCCGGTCCTGATGAGGGCCTTGACATCCTTCGGAAAGCATGATCCTCCGTAACCTGCTCCCGAGTAGAGGAATTTGTTGCCGATCCTGTTATCAGAACCGATTCCCTTCCTGACCATTGTAACGTCAGCTCCGATCTTCTCGCAGAGATTGGCGATCTCATTCATGAAGCTGATGCGGGTGGCCAGCATTGCATTGGCTGCATACTTGGTCATCTCGGCTGAAGGAATATCCATGAAGATAACCCTGAAGTTGTTCAGCATCATGGGAGAGTAGAGGCGGGTCATCAGATCCTTTGCCTTTTCACTTTCGACACCGACAACCACCCTGTCGGGCTTCATGAAGTCATCAATAGCTGCTCCCTCCTTGAGGAATTCAGGATTGGATGCCACATCGAATTCAATGTTTCTGCCTCTCTTTTTGAGTTCAGTCTCTATCGTACTTTTAACAATCCTTGAGGATCCGACGGGCACAGTGCTCTTGGTAACAACAAGCAGGTACTTTTCCAGGTTCTGGCCTATCTTCCTGGCAACATCAACAACATAGCTGAGGTCTGCGCTGCCGTCTTCTCCGGGTGGTGTGCCAACGGCGATGAAAAGCATCTCCACATCATTGAGGCTCTTTGTGAGGTCGGTAGAGAAAAAGAGTCGGCCTGCCTTGACGTTGCGGTGAACGAGGTCCTCCAGTCCTGGTTCATAGATCGGGATGATACCGCTGTTGAGCTTGTCTATCTTGTCTTTATTGGTGTCAATGCACCATACTTTGGCTCCGAGCTCAGCGAAGCAGGCGCCGGAGACCAGACCGACATAGCCGGTGCCGACGATGGAAATATTCATGGTCTAAAGTCTTAGAGTCTGAGGGTCTGAGAGTCAAAAGACTTACAGACATAATTTAGAAATAATATCTATTATGCGTTCGGCTGTGTGGCCGTCCCAGAGGGGAGGGATGACGCCTTTCTTCCAGTTTCCGGAAAGAAGCTTTGCCATGGCAGGGGCAATGGCACCTGGATCGGTGCCAAGGAGCTCATTTGTTCCCATGGTTACAGTCTCGGGCCGTTCAGTGCTGTTGCGCAGGGTCATGCAGGGAACGCTCATCACAGTGGTTTCCTCTGTGATCCCTCCCGAATCTGTAATAACCGCCCCGGCTCTCTCTACCAGGTAATTGAATTCGAGATACCCCAGCGGCTCAGTCATATGCAGCTCAGACTTACCTGACAGCTTTATTTCCTGCATCACCTTCCTGGTCCTGGGATGAACAGGGAAAATCACAGGGAGGCCATTTGCATTACTGCTGATTTCTTCAAGCAGATGCATCAGGTTAACAGGATCATCAACGTTATTAGGCCGGTGAAGCGTAAGGACAATGTATTTCTTTTCCTGAAGGTTATATGCAATCCACAGATCAGGCTTGCGGAAATGAGGCCGACTGGCAAGAAGGGTGTCAATCATAGTATTGCCCACGAAGAAGATCCTGTCATCAGTAACTCCGCTTTTTCTCAGGTTTACATTGGCCGTCTCTGAAGTGGTAAAAAAATAATCGGTTATACTGTCGGTAACAATGCGATTGATCTCTTCCGGCATTGTCATATCGCCCGAGCGTATGCCTCCCTCCACATGAGCCACCGGTACCAGCATTTTTTTTGCCACGATGGCGCACGCCATTGTGGAGGTCACATCACCCACCACTATGCACAGGTCGGGTTTTTGCTGCAATAGCAGCTTTTCATAGCCGAGCATGATGCCGGACGTCTGTTCAGCCTGGGTACCACCTCCTGCGTTGAGGTTAATATCCGGTTCGGGGATGCCCAGGTCATCAAAAAAAGAACCGCTCATGTTGCGGTCGTAATGCTGGCCGGTATGCACCAGCCGGTAGCCTATATCTAAACCGGTTGCCCGCCTCTTTTCAATCTCGCGGATAAGAGGTGCAATCTTCATAAAGTTGGGGCGGGCGCCAACGATGAGGTCGAGAATAATCATGTGTTAATTTGATGAGTCCTGCGGTCCTGCAGTTCCCGATACGCTCCCGACTTCATCGGGACACGTTCGCTATCGGGACTTCGTCTCCGCCGAGTGGCGGATCCTCGCCTGCGGTCTTAAAATAAAATGCTCCAGTATTTCAATAATTGCTACCAGCCGAAGAGGAGGCCGAGTTTCAGGTTGATGAAGCTATCGTGCCAGGGGCCGTCGAAGCTTGGGTCATCAAAGATATCGCGGTCGATCTGGGTGAAGAGTCCTGTGGAAAAAGAAAGGTGTGTATTTTTGAATATTGGCACAATAAGCCCCAGGCTCGGATTTCCGAAGACTTTTGAGTAATCCCTGAAGTTATCGAAATTTAAAAGGAGTCCGGCAGGAAAGGCAAAAAAGAACTGAACCCGCTGTCTACCCATGAAATAGCGCATGTCGGCATACAAAGGCACTGTGTAACCATCGTTATACTTTAAAAATCCCGTTCCGCCGCCAATGGCAAAGCCGCTTCTCAATCTCCAGCCCACAGCTGTAGTAGCCCCTACATAGTGATGAGCGAAGGGTGGCTCAATAATCTCCAGGCCAAAACCGTAATGCGCTTCGGTGATGTTATATAATCCACCTGAGTACATCGGCTGCTCAGCTGTCACGAAGAGCTTATGGCTTCTCCAGTAATTCTGCTGATGATCAAGAAACTGCAGATGGTCAAGGTGCCAGCAGCGCTCAGTCACCACCTGGGCTGAAGCATACGAAGCCATCAGAAGGACCAGTAGTGTCAGGGATAAATACTTTTTCATAATAGATATATTCTGTAAGTTAGAGAATCTTGCATCTAAGTTACAAAAAAGATACCTGAGAGGTTAGCCGGAGAAGCACTATTTTCCGAAGAGAAGTCCGAGCCGCATGTTTATAAATGAATCCCTGTTATGCGGCTTTGAGATAGTGTATTGCGTAAGAAGGCCGGTACTGAAAGAGAGCTGTGTATTCTTTGCCAGGGGAACAGTCAATCCCAGGCTGGGATTACCGAATACTCTTGAATAGTCAGTCATATTCTCAAAATTCAGGAAAAATCCACCTGGCACCGCAATAAAAAACTTCACACGCTCTTTCCCCATAAAATACCTGATATCACCATATACAGGTACAGCGTAACCATCATTATACTTATTATAGCCCAACCCAACTCCAAGAGCAAGGCCGTTCCCAAAGCGATAGCCATTTATAGTGGAGATACCTCCGAAATGATGTGAATAGGGAACGTTTACCAGGCTAAGGCCAAAGCCATATTGTACTTCGGTCAGGTTATAATAACCACCGGTTACTGCTGCATAGGGTCTGGCGGTTGTTGAGAACATTTTATGGCTTCTCCAGAAATCCTGTTTGTGCTGAAGAAACTGTACTTTATCAAGGTGCCAGCAACGTTCAGTGACTACCTGGCCTGCAGCATAGGATGCTGTTAGAATAAGAACGACGATAAGTGTGTAAAGCCTTTTCATAATGGTCCTTTTAATAAGTGTGAATGACTTTGGGTTACAAGGTACAAAAATTATTTTAGTAATTATTTAGAAGTTAAATTATTTATCCGGTTATGTTTTAAGCATATAATTACAGGATAAAAAACCATAATCCTGTGATAGATCAGAAATCTTTATTTCGTCTTAATTTCAACTCCCAGCTTAAAGTTTATGAAGGAGTTCCTGGTGAATTCGCCTGACATCATCATTACCCCGGCAGAAACTACTATACCTGTTCTCCTGGCGGTTACCCATCTGATACCAGCCATAGGATTCATAAAAACATAAGTCTGATTACGAAGGTCCTCGAAACTCAATGCGAGTCCTCCTGAGGCCGAAATAAATGGAACAACATGTTGGGCATTGAAACTAAACCTCCCGTCCACAAAAAGAGGGAAAAGATTCCCTTCATTATGTGCCTGTATGCCCAGGCCGGCTCCAGCCTTAATATTTCTTGTGAACTGGTATGAGGCGATTGTGGTAATACCATAGTAATATTCAGAATAAGGTACATCAGTATTACCTATGCCAATCGCACCCGTCAGCTCAGTAATGCTCACAAATCCAGGCTGCCAGTCATAGTTTACTTTCGGGGTTTTGGCGATGCGATCATTAGGCTGAGCGTAGGCTCCTGTTATGCAGGTCAGTAGAAGTAAAAGAGTGAGGTTTGTTCTCATAACTACATTTTTGTCTTGCAGTCTTGCGGTCGTGCAAGGGTGAAAAAAATACTTGAGAAACTAGTCGTTTGTGTAGTAGCCGGAGGATTTGCCGGTGCCTTTTGAGTAGTAGTTGCCGGGGTCGTAGTAACGGCTGCCGTAACCGAGCGAGTAGCCGTAACGGAGTCCGTAACCGTAATAACCTGCGGCTGAGATATCATTGACAAGAATGGCCACATTGGACATCTCTCCCTTACGGTAGATCTCGTCAAGCAACTGTACCGAGCCGCGGGTGGTGTATCTCTGACGAACAACAAAGAGAGTGACATTGGCATGCTGGTTCAATAGCATTGCATCCGTAACTATCCCCACCGGAGGTGTGTCAATGATGACAGTGTCAAATTCATTCCTGGCCATCGCAATAAACTCAGTCATCTTAGGTGAGCCAATGAGCTCGGCAGGGTTGGGTGGTACCGGTCCTGACGGTGCAAACCAGAGGTTCTCTATCTCCGTGGGGACTATCACCTCCTCAAAGGTGGCACTGCCGCTGAGGAATTGGCTCATGCCGTGACCGTTGACAGACTTCAGTATGGCATGAACACGAGGCTTACGCAAGTCGAGTCCCACAATCAGCACCTTCTTGTTCATCATGGAGATAATGGTGGCCAGGTTAACGGAGACAAAGGTCTTCCCCTCGCCACTAATTGGCGAGCTGATGACAATGATCGGGCATTTTGTCTGCCCGGTGTAGAACGCCAGCGAGGTGCGCACTGCCCGGAAGCTCTCAGCCAGCGTGCTGCCGGGCTTTTCCGCCACCGGATCCTCAACGTGGTAATCGGAATGGCTTATATAACCAATTATCGGCGCTTTGGTCAGTCGTTCAATATCATGCTTGCCGATTATCTTGTTATTAAGCAGGTCAAAGATGACTATAAGAGCCATCGGTACAAGAAGCCCGAGAAGCATGGCAACCAGGTAGTTCTTCATTGTCTTCGGTCTTATGAGGGCGCTGTTATGCACCATGGCTTCATCTATGATACGGTTATCGGTTATCTGCGAAGCCTTGGCAATGCCGGCCTCTGCGCGGCGTTCGAGTAGATACGTATAAACAGAGTTATTCAGATCAAATTTTCGCTGTATGCCTATCAGTCGCCGCTCTGTTCCCGGCAGTCGTCCCAGTTCCTTCTCAGCCGTAGCAATGCGCCCGTTAATAGTATTCATTGTCAGCCTGAGCTGGTTGATAGTATTATTTACATTTTCGCTCAGCGCTGCCCGTGCATCTTCTATCTTCTGATCCATCAGCTGAATCTGAGGGAGATCATCCCTGACCGTGAAAGCAACCTTCTTGCGATCCTGCTGCAGTTTGGAAAATTCCTCAACAAGCTTTACCAGTACAGGGTCGGTGACACCCATAACGCTGGGCGAGATGATTGTCTCATTGTTTTCCTTTTCCCCGAGGTAATCAAGCAGGTATTCATAATACTGCTCCTGCAGTCCGAGCATGTTCTTTTCCCCCTCAAGCTTCTCAAGCTTCTCAAGAACAAGTGTGCCCTCCAGCGTGAGGTCAACAAATCTGTTGTTGAGTCTGAAACTCTCCATGGTGTTCTCGGCCAGCCTGAGAGAGTCAGATATGAGTCCGAGCTGTGCCTCGATGAAGTTGATTGTGTTATCAGCAGCCCTGCTCTTCCACTCCATTCCCTGGAGGATGTAAAGTTTCATGAGAGTATTCAGGTAGTCGGTCCCCTGCTGTGGCGAATAGCCGTCATATGACAGTGTAAATACCGAGGCGTACTCCTTGACCGGTTCCACCTTTAAGCTGGAGCGGTAAGCGTTGGTCAATGCCGGAAGCGACTCAATCCATACCAGCCACCGGTTTTTCTCACCCGTTATGGCTTTAGTGCTGTCGCGCCGCTCTACCACAAAACTGAATCCTCCCTGGTTGAATGGTTCTCCAGGCAGATACTCTTTGCCGGAGTTGACCTCCTCTGCCTGTTCACCTGTGCTGTTATTCTTCTGCCATTCTGCCAGCTGTTCATCGTCTATCTCAACTGTGTACCTGTCGCCTTCAGTGAACCTGAAAGTCATATGCACACCCTCAGGCTGTTTGTCGGCAAGTATCCTGAGAACGAATGGAGATGATTTGTAGGTTCTCTGTCCCTGGATGCCGTTTCTTCCGACAGGGATGTAGGCCACATGTGTTTCAGGCATCTCTTCAATAACCCTGTGGTTAAGCGTGTATGACTGAAGTATTGCCACCTCATCATCGAGGTTAGGATAGGGATTATACACGTTTCCGGCAAAGATCTGCTCCATGTTGGCAATGGCCCCGCTGGTCTGCTGCTCCTTTATCAGCAGTGTGCTCTTAACGTTATAGGCTCTCTGTGAGTAGCGG
>Ga0302243_1000373_pt1 | contig 42205 bp, 35 predicted proteins | sample AAG_UR_Met_MG_FD_193514 | JGI IMG/M metagenome (GOLD analysis project Ga0302243, IMG submission 193514) | Enriched activated sludge microbial communities from anaerobic digester in WTTP, New Holstein, Wisconsin, United States - AAG_UR_Met | ecosystem: Engineered > Bioreactor > Anaerobic >... | reverse complement strand
TCATCGCGCTTTTTATGAGAAACCCCGATTTTGAGACTTTATGCTCGTTTTCGGGGTTTTGTTTCTGCAAAGATACAACTTAATAATTTATAAATCAAATATTTAAGCCTTTTCTGAAAGTGCCTAAGTAGTCTTAATAAAAAACGGAGAAGATTTCCTTAATTCAAATGTTTAGGATCAGTCTGCTATCAGATCCATTTCATCAAGCAGGTTCATTGTTGCTTTAACTTCGTTAGCTGAATTTTGCAACAATTTCATTTCTTCCTTATTGAGTTTCAGCTCAATAATTTCTTCAATTCCTCCGGCACCCAGAACAACGGGAACACCGATATAAACATCTTTCATTCCGTATTCGCCTTTTAAAAGTGCTGAAACAGGGAAAATCCTATGCTGATCGTCAACAATAGTTTCAACCATTTGTGCTGCAGCAGCTCCAGGAGCATACCAGGCAGATGTTCCCATTAAATTTACCAACTCACCACCACCTTTACGTGTTCTTTCCACGATTTTATCAATTTCTTCCTTGTTCAATAATTCGGTAACAGGGATTCCTGAAATACTTGTATAACGTGGCAACGGAACCATTGCATCACCATGACCACCAAGCAGCATTGAGTGTATATCTTTAGGTGAAACATGCAAGGCATCAGCAATAAAAGCTTTATATCGCCCTGTATCCAGAATACCTGCCATTCCAAAAACCTTTCTGCTGTCTTTGCGGGCGGTTTTGTAAGCAGCGTAAGTCATCACGTCGAGTGGATTAGTAACCACAATTATAATAGCTTCAGGCGAATAACGAATTACTTTTTCAACTGCATTAATAACAATCGAAGCATTCATTTTAATCAGATCGTCGCGGCTCATACCTGGTTTGCGCGGCATGCCTGATGTAATTACAACAATACCCGAACCTTTGGTTTTGAGATAATCGTTGGAAACCCCTATAACACGGGTGTTGAAATGATTAATTGAAGAAGTCTGCCAGATATCAAGGGCTTTGCCTTCAGCAACTCCTTCTTTTATATCGAGAAGTACAACCTCACGACAAAGATCTTTTTGTGCAATCATATTGGCACAAGTTGCACCAACATTTCCAGCACCTATTACTGTAATTTTTCTCATGATTAATCTATTTAGTTTATAATCAAAACGCAAAAATAACAAAATATGTATATATGTATAGATGATAGAAAAAAATAAGCGGTTATCCTCTTTTTTTTGAATGATAACCGCTCCTAAATTTTAAAAACAGGGCTTGTTATTTCTTCTGTGCATCAATCACAGCAACAGCAACCATATTTACTATTTCAGAAACCGAGCTTCCCAATTGTAAAATATGTACTGATTTGTTAAGCCCCATTAAGATAGGACCTATTGCTTCAAAACCTGCCATTTCCTGAATAAGTTTGTAAGCAACGTTTCCGGCAGTAAGATATGGGAAGATCAATGTATTTGCCGGTCCGTCAACAAGTTTGCTGAACGGGAAGTTTTCTTTCAGCATTTCATTATTCAAAGCAAAATTTCCCTGAATATCACCATCAACGATCAGATCAGGATAGTTTTTATGAAGCTTTGCTACGGTATTTCTTACCAACAAGGGTATTCTTCCTTTATTTGAACCAAAATTTGAATAACTCAGCAGGGCAATACGGGGTGTAATATTGAATTCTTTAACCTTTTCGGCTGCCTGCAGTGTAATTTCAATCAGGGTATCTTCATCGGGGTTCATATTTACAGTTGTATCAGCAAAAAAGAAAGGACCTTTCTTTGTTAGTATCATATACATACCTGATATCACACGAGTGTCCTCACGTTTACCAATAATCTGAAGTGCCGGCTTTATAGTATCAGGGTAATTACGTGTAAGACCCGAAATAACAGCATCAGCATAACCGGTTTCAACCATCATAGGTCCGAAATAATTACGATGCATCATCAGATCATTTGCTGAATTCATGGTAACACCACGGCGTTTGCGTTTATCATACAATAATTCCGCAAATTCTGATCTGCGTTTATCTTCTTCTGATGATTTGGGATCAATGATCTCTACATTTTCAAGCTCAAGCTCATATTGTCTGATCAAATCAATAATCGTTTCCTTGTTTCCCAGCAGGATAGGGATTGCCATTCCCTCATCTTTAACAAGCTCAGCAGCTTTAAGTATTTTGTAATTTTCAGCTTCGGCAAATACAACTCTCTTGGGATCAGCCTTAGCTTTGCCTCTTATATATCGTTTTATCGGATCACCAAGTCCCATTCTTCTACGTAACTCATCCTTATATGCATCCCAATTGGTAATTGGCTTACGGGCAACTCCGCTGTCCATAGCTGCTTTTGCAACCGCCGGTGCAACATATTCAATAAGTCTTGCATCCATCGGTTTTGGAATAATATAATCACGGCCAAACTTCAGATTACTGGTTTTGTATGCCAGATTAACTTCATCGGGTACAGGCAGTTTGGCTAATTCAGCCAATGCATAAGCGGCAGCAAGCTTCATCTCATCATTGATCTTGGTAGAACGCACGTCCATAGCACCACGGAATATGAAAGGAAATCCAAGCACATTATTTATCTGATTAGGATAATCAGAACGACCGGTAGCCATAATCAGGTCGTCCCGTACTGACCAGGCATCTTCAGGCATAATTTCAGGAACAGGATTAGCCAGTGAGAAAATTATTGGATTTGGATTCATTTTATGAAGCCATTCTTTCTTTAATGCATCTGCAACCGATAGTCCAAGGAACATATCAGCGCCATCAAGAGCTTCTTCGAGTGTGCGACATTTGGTATCAACAACAAATTGCTGTTTTACAGGATTCAGATCAGTTCTCCCTTTATGCAAAACCCCTTTACTGTCGAGCATAATAATATTTTCGGGCTTTGCTCCCATAGCTATATACAGTTTAGTACAAGAAATGGCTGAAGCACCGGCACCACTGACAACTATTTTTATATCTTCTATCTTTTTTCCTTTGATAACCAAAGCATTAAGCAATCCGGCAGAGGTAATAATGGCAGTACCATGCTGATCGTCGTGCATTACAGGAATATCAAGAGCTTCCTGAACCCTGGTTTCAATCTCAAAACATTCAGGGGCTTTAATATCTTCAAGATTAATACCACCAAATGTAGGGGCAATGGCAATGATGATGTCAATAAGCTTTTGCGGATCTTTGATATCTATTTCAATGTCAAAAACATCCACATCGGCAAACACTTTAAATAGCAATCCTTTTCCCTCCATTACAGGTTTACCTGCCATTGCACCAATATCACCAAGTCCAAGAACTGCTGTTCCATTTGAAATAACTGCCACAAGATTGCCTTTCGCAGTATACTTATAAACATCATCAAGATTTTTTTCTATTTCAAGACAAGGAGTAGCAACACCCGGCGTGTAAGCCAGAGATAAATCACGTTGGCTGTAATAAGGTTTTGTTGGAATAACTTCAATTTTTCCAGGCCTTCCCTCTGAATGGTAGGCCATAGCTTCTTTTTGTAATGCTGTTTTCGTAGTCATGGTTAAAATTTTTGGTTTTAAAAAAATGAAAAACTATTAGAAAATAAAGCCACTAAATTAAAGCATTTTTAATTCATGAAAAATTAAATTCAATGTTTTTTACTTTTTATTTCAACAAATAATCTTCTCTGATTTTCAGAGACATGCTCATTTTACCTTTAATTCCCGGCAAATATTTGATTTGATCGCATATGAATTGCCTTTTGTATCAAATTTATAATTTTGCCGCCTTTCCCCCGTTTATAAATAAATTCAGAAAACAATATTCATGTATTCTTTCATTGAGGGACAATTGATTGAAAAAAAACCAACCTATGCTGTTCTGAACTGCATGGGAATTGGATATTTACTTAATATTTCATTGTACACCTTTGGGTTATTGCCCGATATTACTGACAACGAGCCAGTTAACTGCAAACTTTTTACTCATTTAATGGTAAAAGAAGATGCGATGCTGCTTTATGGATTTGCCAATGAGGATGAACGAACTTTATTCAGGCAATTGATAACTGTTTCAGGTATAGGAGCAGGAACTGCCAGGCTGATTTTTTCTTCGCTTTCTCCTGCCGAGGTTCATTCAGCCATTGTAAGAGGCGATGGGATATTACTTCAATCGGTTAAAGGAATTGGAAGTAAAACTGCTCAGCGCATCATTATAGATTTGAAAGATAAATTGGGAAAGGCAAGTATTGCAGGAGAATTTTTAGAATCGTCATACAATACCAAAAAAGATGAAGCGTTATCTGGATTAATTATGCTTGGCTTTAATAAAGCTGCTGCTGAAAAAACAATTGATAAGATTATTAAGAACGAAGGAAGCGGATTGAGTATTGAGGAGTTGATTAAACATGCTTTGAAATTACTTTAATCCAAAATTGTCATTAATAAGGGGCTTGAAAACTACCAATACAGCAACAAACTTGAGGCATTTTATAATATATGCGCTGAAAATTGCGCTCATCATTTTTCTTTTTTCCACAATGTGGGGCAAAACAACAAATATAAGCCCCATGAGTTATCCTGTTACACCTTCTGATACCATTGATAAACCTGATACAACATCAGCTCTACCCTATCCGCTGACACCTTATCCTGATGTACCTTTGCAAGGTACTCAGCCTTCCGGCTCAATTGATTTTAAAGACCCGCCAAATATAACTGAAGAAGTTATTTACGATCCCACTTCTAATCAATACGTCATTTACAAAAAAATTGGCGGTTTTAATTATCGTACACCAATGTCAATGACCTTTGAAGAGTACAAGGATTACCGTCTTGAAAATTCATTGCAAAACTACTGGCGTGAACGATCAGCTTCAACCGGACGCAGGGGGGAGCAAGGTCAGCATGATGGAATCATTCCGCAAATACATATTGGTGGGCAACTATTTGAACGTATTTTTGGATCCAGCACAATTGATATCCGCCCTCAGGGTTCAGCCGAGCTTATTTTTGGTGTGCTTTCAAATTTCAGGGATGACCCTGCAATAGATGTAAGAAGACGCCGTACTACAAACTTTGATTTTCAGCAGAAAATACAAATGAACGTAATGGCAAAGATTGGTGATAAAATAGAGTTTAACACCAACTATAATACTGAAGCTACTTTTGATTTTGAGAATAAACTTAAGCTGAAGTTCGAAGGCAAGGAAGATGATATTGTCAAGCTTATAGAAGCCGGAGATGTTACTTTGCCATTAAGCAGCAGACTTATCACAGGTAGTCAGAGTCTTTTTGGTATAAAAACGCAGTTACAGTTTGGCCGGACCACAGTAACTTCAGTATTTTCACAACAAAAAAGCGAAACCAAAAGCATTACAGTTCAGGGTGGGGCACAAACAACTGAATTTGAAATCAAAGCCTTGGATTACGAAGACAACCGACATTTTTTCCTGGCACATTATTTCAGGGATCGTTATGAAAAAGCCCTTGAGAACCTTCCAATTGTCAGCAGCAATATAAATATCACCAAAATTGAGGTGTGGGTTACTAACCGGGGACCGGCTGTTACTGAAAACCGAAATCTGGTTGCTTTAATGGACCTAGGCGAGTATAATCCTTACAAAGTCCAGCTTACGCCATCACCAGAATATATATCTCCCGATAACAGAAGTAATAATTTGTTCGAACACCTCTCGGATACAACAAGTCTGAGAGATATCAATGCTGTTACTAATTATCTGAATACTCACCCGCTCGAACTGGTTTCAGGTCGCGATTTCGAAAAAGTAGAAAATGCCCGAAAACTCAACAGTAACGAATTTACCCTGAACAGTAAACTTGGCTTTATCTCACTTAACTATCAGTTAAACCCCGATCAGGTTCTGGCTGTAGCTTATCAATATACGATAGTGGGTCAGGACAACAAGGTGTATAAAGTAGGTGAATTTTCCGATGATGGTATAACTGCACCCAAAGCCCTGATGGTAAAGCTGCTCAGAAGCACTGCAATAGATACCAGGATACCGATGTGGCATCTGATGATGAAAAACGTATATAACCTGAATTCATACAGGATCAACAGTCAGGATTTCTTTCTGAATATTTTATACAGTGGTGGTGTTAACAGCGTTCCCACAGGTTATTTACTTGAAGGTCCTGAAGATGTAAAAGGAGTTCCTCTTATCCGTGTAATGGGTTTCGACCGTTTGGGTCAGCAGTTAAATCCGCCGCCTGATGGTATGTTTGACTTTATTGACGGAGCTGCATCGCACGGAGGTACCATACAGTCTTCAACCGGAAGAATTTATTTCCCCGTTCTCGAACCTTTTGGAAGCTATTTAAGAAACAAACTGGTAACAAATGAGCTTGGCGAAAAATACGCCTTTGACTCTCTATACATGCTAACTAAAACAGGGGCTGAACAATATCCTGATAAAAACAAATTTATCATTGAAGGGATGTATAAATCAGAAAGTGGGTCGGAAATATCGTTAAATGCAATAAATGTCCCCCAGGGTTCGGTAAAAGTTACTGCCGGAGGCTCACCACTGATTGAAAATGTTCATTACACGGTTGATTATTCTTTAGGCAGAGTCCGTATTATTGATGAAGGTATTCTTAATTCAGGTACTCCTATTAATATTTCGCTTGAAAGCACCAATATGTTCAATATTCAGACCAAAACTCTCTTTGGAACACGCATTGAACATGAATTCAATAAAAACTTCTATATTGGCGGTACATTTTTAAATCTTCACGAACGACCATTAACCCAAAAAGTTAGCTATGGTAACGACCCGATTAGCAACACAATCTGGGGAGTAGATTTTGGATATCAAACCGATGCAGATTTCATCACCCGATTAATTGACAAGCTGCCTTTTTACAGCACAACTGCTCCTTCGCGTATAACTATTGATGGTGAATTCGCACATTTTATTCCGGGTCACTCAAAAGCAGTGGGTAAAACCGGAACTACCTATATTGATGATTTTGAAGGCAGTAAGTCAACCATAGATCTAAAAACCGTTGGTCATTGGTCTCTTGCCAGTACTCCTCAATATCAGACACAATCATATATGTTTCCGGAAGCCGCCCCTGGAACCGGACTTAAATACGGATTTAACCGTGCAAGGCTGGCATGGTACATAATTGACCCGCTATTTTATGAAAAAACCAGCACACTGCGTCCAAGGAATGTTGACAAAGAAGAACTTTCAAGACATTCAGTAAGGCCCGTACGCGAAACAGAAGTATTCCCGAATATTGATCCGCCAACCGGACAACCTATGTATATGCCTGTTTTTAACATGTCGTTTTACCCTTCAATGCGTGGTCCTTATAACTATGACGTACGTCCCACTCCAGTATCGTATGGTATTAATCCTGACGGCTCGTTGCGCGAACCTCAAACCCGTTGGGGTGGTATGATGAGAGCGTTGGACAATACCGACTTTGAAGCCACAAATATAGAGTATATCGAATTCTGGCTTATGGATCCTTTTGCTGAAGATTCGTTACACAGTGGCGGTTATTTGTATTTTAACCTTGGTGATATTTCTGAAGACCTTTTACGTGACGGACGAAAATCTTTTGAAAACGGACTACCTGCCGGACCTGAAGTCATTAATGTTGATACTACAATTTGGGGAAGGGTTCCTACAATACAGGCACTGGTAAATGCATTCGACAACGATCCGAATTCGCGCCATTATCAGGATGTGGGTTATGACGGTCTTACTGATGAAGATGAAAGATCTTTCTTTCAAACTTACCTTGAATCTATTGCTGAAGTTTACGGACATAATTCCGAAGCTTACCAGCAGGCATATGAAGACCCCTCAAGTGATAACTTCCAGTATTTCAGAGGAAGAAATCTCGATGATGACGAACGTTACAGCAGTATTTCCAAACGTTATCAATTATTCAGCAATCCTGATAAAAACTCTCCTGTTGCACAGCAATCGCCGGAATCATATCCTACACAAGCCACTAACCTGCCAAATACTGAGGATATTAATAACGACAACACTCTGAATGAGGCTGAAAGGTATTATCAGTATAAAATTGAACTGCGTCCGGACAAAATGCAAATAGGTAGCAATTATATTGCCGACATTCATCATGCACAAAACATACCCCTTGAAAATGGTACAAGAGGAAATGTAAAATGGTATCAATTCAAGGTGCCTGTCCGCAGCCCCGACGATGTTATAGGAAATATTCAGGATTTTCGTTCAATCCGCTTTTTAAGAACATATCTGAAAGGTTGGGATCAGGAGGTTGTTCTGAGGTTTGCCACACTTGAGCTTGTACGTAGCGAATGGAGACGATATTACAATGAATTGTTCGAGCCGGGCGATTTATTGCCGGTTCAGACAGATACCCGTTTTGAGATCAGTACAGTTAACATTGAAGCCAACGGTTATCGTTCGCCGGTACCTTATGTTTTGCCTCCCGGGATTGAACGCGAAATTAACCTTGGAACCATCAACCTGCAACAGAAAAATGAGCAGTCAATGTCAATAAAGATATGCGACCTTGCAGACGGAGATGCACGTGGGGTATATAAAACTACCGATTTTGATTTTCGTCAGTTTAGTAAACTGAAAATGTTTGTACATGCTGAGAAAAGCATTGAACAAGATGAACTTAAAACCGGGGATCTTACAGCTTTTATTCGTATAGGTTCTGATTTTACACAAAACTACTACGAATTTGAAATTCCACTTGAGTTTACCCCCTGGTATACATCTTCAGAAAACAACAGGGAAATTTGGCCTTTGAACAATGAATTTGATATTGATCTGGAAAAACTGGTAGAAGCAAAACGTAAACGAAATGAGGCAATGAACTCTCAGGGGTCGCTCATTACTATTAATACACCTTTTTATATTAAAGAAAGTGATAAAGACTGGAAATGGCGTATTACTGTAATGGGTAATCCAAGCTTAAGTGATGTTAAAGCACTGATGTTGGGAGTAAGGAATCCGAAAAAACGTAGTTTTGAAGATGATGACGATGGTTTGCCCAAATGTGCTGAAATTTGGTTTAACGAGCTGCGACTGACTGATTTTAACGACAAAAGCGGATGGGCTGCTACTGCAAGAGTTAACACCATGCTTGCCGATATCGGAAACATTATGTTTTCTGGCTCGCACAGTACACCTGGTTTTGGCGCTCTTGAAAGGAGAGTTTCTGAAAGGCAGATTGAGTCTATCTCGCAATTTGACTTTGCAACAAATATACAATTAGGAAAATTCTTCCCTGAAAATTTTGGTCTTCGCATACCGCTGCATTTTGATTATTCTGAAATGCTTTCCACACCTGAATATAATCCTCTTGATCCTGATATTCTATACAGAGATGAACTCAAAGATCTGACCAGTGATGAAAAACAGGAATTCAAAAAACGAACTCAGGATCATACTCAGAGAAAGAATTTCAATCTAATGAATGTGCGCAAGGAAAGAGGTCCGGGAAAAACCAACTTTTATCCGTGGGATATTGAAAATTTTGACGTTTCATATGCATATAGTGAAATAAACCGCAGCAATATTGATATTGAATTTGATAAAAAACTGGTTTATCGCGGCGGCATAGGGTATATGTATGCACTTAACCCCAAGAATATAAAGCCTTTTGCAAACCTTACCAAAATAAAGCTTATCAAAGATTTTAATTTTTATATAATGCCCCGTTCTTTGTCTTTCCGAACCGATATGTTGCGGGAATATAATGCACGGCTGCTTCGTAACAAAAGCAATGCATTGATAAAAATTGACACCAATTACATAAAAAAATGGGATTGGAGCAGACTTTACGATCTGAAATATGATATTACCCAAACATTGAGAATGGAATTCAATGCTGCTGCTAATGCCTTTATAGATGAGCCACCAGGTGCAGTTGACCGCCATATGCCTAATTATCCTTCAATAAAGGATTCAATAATGAAGGAAATTTATGCTTTGGGAACCCTTACAAATTACACCCAGAATCTGAGTGTGAATTACACATTGCCCATTAACAAAATCACTTTCCTTGACTGGATAAATGTTACGGGACGTTACACCAGCATGTTCAGATGGCAGGCATCGCCGCGAAGTGTTCAGGAATCACTTGGAAACACCATTGAAAACAACGGGAATTTACAATTTAACGGGAATTTACGATTCAGTAATCTGTATAATAAATTTGGTTTCCTGAAAAAGCTTAATCAACCGTCAAGACGAATTACCGGTCGTGATGCTGCACCAAAGAAAGGCAGTAAAGATGATGAAAAAGAAAAAGCCAAAGATACTATAACTGTAGCTCAGAAAATAGGTAACGTCATGAAAACCACTGGTAACACTGTAGTAAGGCTGATGATTAGTTTAAAAGATGCTTCTCTCACTTATACTGATAATCGCGGAACGCTTTTACCCGGATTTATGCCTGAACCTACACTTCTAGGGAATCGCCTGAGCGACAAGGCACCCGGCTGGGGATTTGTTTTTGGCGATCAAACCGATATACGACCTGCGGCAGTTCAAAACAACTGGATTTCAACTGACACACTGCTTAACAGTGCCTATATACAGCGAATTTCAAAACATTTATCAGGAAGGGCTAATCTTGAACCATTACCATTCTTACGAATTGAGCTTACAGCCGATCGCACCGAAGCAATTAATCTTCAGGAATATTTTAAGGTTGGTACGGATGGCAATTTTGCATCTTTTGCACCCCAACAGGGCGGAAATTTCAGTATGTCGTATCTAATGTGGAATACGGCATTTACCGGAGATCGCAAAGACCATACCAGCCCTGTTTTTGAAACTTTTAAAGAAAACCGTATAATAGTAGCACGAAATCTTGCCAAGAGAGATGGGCGCTCTCAAGGTTTTGATTCTATCGGATTTCCTGACGGCTACGGAGCCACCTCATCTGAAGTGCTTTTGTTCTCATTCCTTTCAACATACTCGGGTCGGGATCCTGCTAAGATCAGCCTAAATCCGTTCCCTGCCATACCATTGCCAAACTGGAGAATAACATACAATGGATTATCTGAGTTACCATTAATGAAGAAATATTTCAGGACCTTTACTATTTCACATGCGTATCGTTCAGTATATAATGTCGGATCATATCTGACCAATATTGAATACAATCCCAATGAATCGAACAGAGATGCAGCTGGAAACTTTATCATTGAAAAACGAATTGACAATATAACAATCTCTGAGCAGTTCAGTCCGCTTTTCAATATTGATGCAACCTGGACCAATAGCCTGCTGACTCGTTTTGAAATAAGGAATACAAGAAATCTATCGCTGAGTTTTGTAAATAATCAGCTCACTGAAGTGAAAAGCAAGGAATATGTTCTGGGTTTGGGCTATAGAATAAAGGATCTGAAATTCATAGTAATAAATATTGGCGGTAGTGGAAGCCGGCAGCGTATGAACAGCGAACTAAACCTGAAGCTTGATATTTCAATGCGTAACAATAAAACCGTGCTGCGCCGTATTGACGAGGATGTTGATCAGGTATCAGTAGGGCAGAGAATTATGTCAATAAATTTCTCAGCCGACTATATGGTTAGTCAGAACCTTACTGCAAGGGCGTTTTTTGAACGTTCGGCAACAAATCCGTTCATATCAAATCAATACCCAAATTCTACTACCTTTGCAGGTCTGAGCCTAAAATTTACTCTTATGCAATAAATTTTATACCTGTTTTCTCGTTTTATCAAAAGATTTAATATTTTTGAGGCTTCATTTAAGAAACTAAATTATCATAATTATGAAAATTCCCGACAATTTAAAGTACTCCAAAGACCATGAATGGGTCAGAATTGAAAACGATGTAGCCTGGATTGGCATTACTGATTACGCACAACACGAGCTTGGTGATATTGTATTTGTTGAAGTAGAAACTGTTGGTGAAACACTCGATGCCGGAGAAATTTTTGGCACAGTTGAAGCTGTAAAAACTGTTTCCGATCTTTTTATGCCCGTTTCTAGCGAAGTACTTGAATTTAATGAAAGTCTCAACGATAATCCTGAGATGGTAAATAAAGATCCTTACGGAGATGGTTGGATAATAAAAGTCAAAATAAACAACCCCGATGATATCAGCAATTTATTGTCGGCTGCTGAATATGAGCAGTTAATAAGCTCAAATTAATTAGCTGATATATAAAGTGTGCTATTGGCTTTATGCCCGCATGGCTTAAAAATTTTGGTGCTTTTGCAGTATGGAGTCTTGTCATACTGATGCTTTTTTTGATACCCGGCAGGTTTATACCTCCTATTCCTGATTTTTATCACCTTTTTAAACCCGACAAGATCATTCATCTTGTTCTGTTTGGGGTTTATACATATTTACTTATGCAAAGCCTTAGAAAACAATATGGAAGAGGCTTTTTACGTTATATTGGTACGATAATTGCGTTATTAACAGGTATATTCTACGGAGCTATTACAGAAATTCTTCAATATGTTCTTGTAATTAACCGTAGCGGTAATTTTTACGATTTTATTGCAAATTCGGTTGGTAGTTTAATTGGGATTGGAATTTTTTTGATAGTTTTGATAAAAAATAATGCTAAAACTAATATTGATTGAAAAATTGTTAATAATTTAGCCCAGTTTTTCAACAACAGAAATAAAACGCCTAAAAATTATAATAATGAACACAAAGAAAACACCGAAAGCTGATCTAGAGAACAAAAGGGTATTATTTATCCAGCTCGGGATAATTTTTACCCTTGCCATTGTTTTACTGGCATTTGAATGGAAGACTTACGATCGTATTCTTACTGATCTTGGAACCCGCGATGTGGTTGAAATTCCTGAAGAAATGATCGAAATTACTAGGCAGGATCAGCCCCCTCCACCAGTTGCTCCTCCTCCACAAACCACTCAGTTTAAAATTGTTGAAGACGATGTTGATATTAAAGATGATTTTATAATTGACGTTGATGTTGACCAAAAAACTGAAATCGAAGCATATGTTCCACCTGTTTCTGTAGGAGAAGAGGAAGAAGTTGCTGAACAGGAGATTTTTATTGTTGTTGAAGATGCACCGCAATATCCTGGTGGCGATGAAGCCCGTATCCGTTTTCTTAATGATAATATACGTTATCCCCAAATGGCAAGAGAAAGTGGTATTCAGGGAACTGTGTATATCACATTCGTAGTTGAGCGCGATGGTTCAATAACTGATGTAAGAATTCTCAGACCAATTGGAGGTGGTTGCGATGAAGAAGCTATACGCGTAATTAAAGCCATGCCCAAATGGACTCCGGGAAAACAAAGAGGACGTCCGGTTCGTGTTCAGTTTAACATGCCTATCAGATTTACACTGCAATAAGCGTTAATTAACTCTCACAAAAAACTGCCCCTAAAACAGGGCAGTTTTTTTATGTCTGCTCTTATTATTTCATTTCAGGTAACTGTTACAAAAGGAAGGCTTGTACAAACACTTGGTTTGTGGCATTATTAAACCATCAGCATTGACGATTGTAGATATACAAAACAGTTTGGACTATTTAGTAAATACAATTCGTATAAAATCCTGGCAGATATAGCTGCCATATCTTAATATCAGGAAACAAACCAAAAGCTTGTAATAACGAGACAGGCATAAAGAAACTGAGGTCTTTCCCTATTGGAGAAAGACCTCAGCATATATTTTAAAGTGTATTATAAGTTTTTAATTTCAGCCACCAATTTCTGTAAAGTAGCTTTTGCATCGCCAAACAACATACGGTTCTTGGGATGATAAAACAGATTATTGGGAATTGCTGCATAACCAGTTGCCATACTGCGCTTCATCACAATAATATTTTTGGAATCCAGTACCTTAATAATAGGCATACCGTAAATGGGGCTGCCGGGATCGTCTTCAGCAGCAGGATTCACCACGTCATTAGCACCTACAACAATAACCACATCTGTATTAGGCATTTCTTCGTTAGCATCATCCATTTCCATGAGTTTTTCATAAGGCACATCAGCTTCGGCAAGTAAAACGTTCATATGACCCGGCATACGACCTGCCACCGGATGTATGGCATATTTAACTTCAACACCTTTATTGGCAAGCAATACGTCCAATTCATGACAAAGATGCTGAGCCTGAGCAACTGCCAGACCATACCCCGGAACTATATAAACCTTCTGAGAATAGCTAAGCAATACTGCTGCGTCGCTTAATAAAATTTCTCTTACCGTTTGGTCAACGCCTGCCACTCCCTCACCCGAACTACCGCCAAACGAACCAACAATAACATTCAGCAATGACCTGTTCATTGCATTACACATTAATATTGTAAGTATCATTCCTGCAGCACCTACAAGAATACCACCCAGGATCATTGCCTGATTGTTATAGATAAAGCCCGCCATTGCCGCAGCCACACCTGTTAAAGCATTCAATAACGAAATAACAACCGGCATATCAGCTCCTCCGATAGGCATTACAAACATAATTCCATATATCAGTGCTAAAGCTGTAAGTATGTATAACAGCCAAACCAACTCGGTTGGTGGACGTGATGATGCTATTAAATAAACACTGAGGGCTATAGTAATTATCAGTAAAAACAGGTTTAGGTAGGTCATAAACGGCTTCATAATATCACCGACCTTACCATCGAGTTTTCCATATGCAATAACACTACCGCTAAAAGCAACTGCGCCAATTACAAGTCCAAGTATTGTAACCAGAATTGATGCCACATCTCCGGCAACAGCATTTGGATATTCAAGTAAAGCAACCAGCATTGATGCAGCCCCGCCTGAAGCATTGTATAATGAAACCAACTGGGGCATTGCTGTCATTTTCACTTTTCGGGCTACAATCCAGCCAATTACCGATCCTAGACCGACAAACAAAATAATAATCCATACATTCATTAAGGCTATGCCTTCGCCATTACTGTTTTTATGGAAAAGTAATGTTGTAATCATTGCCAAACCCATACCAATTGCAGCCCAAAGATTACCACGACGGGCTGTTATAGGGTGCGAAAGCAGTTTTAAACCATAAACAAATAAAAGTGCGGCGATCAGATAGCTTAACTCCAGAATTGTTAATCCTATCGTAAAATCTATTCCATTGAGTGTTCCAAGTACTTTATCCATAGCTGTTTACTTTTTTTTCTTCTTAAACATTTCAAGCATTCTGTCAGTAACTACAAATCCACCTACCACATTTAAGGTTCCAAGAACGAGAGCCAGAATTCCCAGCACCAGTTCAAATGAAAATGTAGAAAGATCAGAATGTCCAACCAGAATAATCCCGCCTATGATAATTACACCACTAATAGCGTTTGCACCTGACATAAGCGGAGTGTGCAAAACAGAAGGAACGTGAGATATCACTTCAATCCCCAGAAAAACAGATAATGCAATAATGAAAATTGCCTCTTTGTGTTCGAAAAATAATTTTAATGCTTGTTCCATATCTTAACTCCTTAATTAATAAGTGCTTTAACTCTTTCGTTATATACCTGGCCATCATGTGTTATACATGTTCCCTTTACGATTTCATCATCTAAATTAAGGTTTAACCCTCCTTCTTTATCAATTATAAGCTTCATAAAGTTAAACACATTTTTACCAAACATCCTGCTGGCGTCAACAGGCTTTTGTGCCGGATGATTTGATTGCCCAATAATTGTAATCCCATTATGAACAATTGTTTCATTGTCTTTGGTAAGTTCACAGTTTCCACCGGTTGAAGCAGCCAGATCTATAATTACTGATCCGGGCATCATAGCTTCAACTGCTTTTGCCGGAAGCAAAAGAGGTGCCTTTTTTCCCGGGATCTGCGCTGTGCAAATTACGACATTGGCTTTTGCGGCATGTTCATTGATTGCCTGCTGCTGTTTCTTTTTGAACTCTTCAGTTTGTTCAACAGCATATCCGCCTGCAGCAGCATCTTCAGTAGCACCTTCTACTTCAACAAATCTTCCTCCCAAACTCTTAACCTCTTCTTTAACAGCAGAACGCACATCAAAAACCTGAACCTGTGCTCCAAGTTTACGTGAAGTTGCAATTGCCTGTAAACCAGCAACTCCTGCACCCAAAATTAAAACATTTGCAGGTTTAATAGTTCCTGCAGCAGTCATAAACATAGGGAAAAAGGTAGGCAGCTTAACTGCTGCTTCCAGAACAGCCATATAGCCTGATACAGTAGCCATTGATGAAAGAATATCCATAGCCTGTGCACGTGTGATACGAGGTATCATATCAAGGCTGAAACTTGTCAGCTTACGTTTTAAAAATAACTTCACAAGCTCAGTATCCCAAAGCGGATTATAAGCACTAATCCATATTTGAGATTCCTTCATCTTATTAACATCCTCTTTTTGAGGAGGTTGGATCATAAGCAATACATCAGCCTGTTCAAAAATCTTAGTGCGCTCAACAATTTTAGCTCCAACAGCCTGATAGTCACCATCTCTGGCAAAAGCATTTTCTCCGGCTCCTTTTTCAACAAACACTTCAACCTTAAGAGCTATAAAATCTTTAACGATTTCAGGAAGTAAGGCTACTCTTGTTTCAGGAGCACTTTCTTTTAATAATCCTATAATCATAAAAATCAGATTGATTTATTAGTAATTTTTGGCGTGCAAAGCTATTCAAAAAATCTAATCTACAAGCTATTGCATGCTTATAGGATTGATTTTAGTATATTATTCAGGAATTTTTGAATAATTATAAATGTTTTGCAACCCGTGAAAAGAATTCTGTAAAAGATGACGGATGTTATTCAAAAAGAAATCCAATACTGATGGTTACCCTGTTGTAATTTGAATGAATCAGGCTTTTTTCGCCCGGGATCCAATTATCTGATTCATAAGATAATTTCTGAAAACGATAATGAATGCCTGCAATAAATGCTGTTTTTTGTGTGATACCGGCTCTGATCCCGCCTCCCAAACTCCACATAATGCCTCCGTATGTTTTGTTAACACTTTTATACCAGTAATCAGAAGGTAAATTCTCGAGTGATATAGAATATCCCAACTGCGCAATTAAAAGCGGGGAAAAACCTTTGTTGCTGAAATAATATCTTGCATCAGCAAAAACAGGTAAAACGCTCCAGTCAAAATACTCATATCCAATGCCAATGCCACTACTGAATTTCGAACTCAGTTTTATGCCATTAATCATTGTAACCGAAGCCACAGGAGTTGCATCAATTCCAAACAACAAGCCTATACTGCTCAGATTGAAATATCCTTTATTTTTTGCAATGAAATATTTACTACCCGGAAAAAAGCCAATACTATCATACTCAGAGTGTTGAAAAAACCAAATCCCGCATTCATTTGCAATTTTCAATCCTTTTATACTATCATTCTGAGTAATGGTACCAGTAATAACTGAACCGTTTTTCAGATAAACCGCATCGCCATATAATTTTTGGGCTGCTGCCATTTTAACTGACAACAGCCCGATAATCAATATAATTATAATCCCAAAAAGAAAGCGCTGCTTAATCACAGAAAACGTATTTAATTGTCTATTACCACAGGAATTGTACTTAAAAGAACCATATTATCCTGGTTAGAATAATCGTACTGGTACAAGCCATCGGCTCCTATCATCATCAGTATGCCGTTAACCGGAATTACATCAAAAGCCCTGATATCCTGGAAATGAGCCAGTTGATTAGCTTTTATGCTCATGGGGTCAGTAGCATCATAAACCTTTAAACCATCACTGCCATCGCAAATAAATAGCACATTATTGTCAATTCCCAGTCCATGAGGATTAAATAACTGATAAGATTTTTTAAGTGTAGGATTTGTGATTGAAGAAATATCAACCACGTCCAACTGATTTGTAAAACCCTGGCATTTTGTGCCTGAACGCAATGTTACATAAGCGAGGTCTCCTTGCACCACTACCGGATCACAAGAGTTAATATGTTCAAAAGTAGAAATAAGTTCCGGTTTTGAAGGGTTTGTCAAACCATAAACGAGCATACCAGTGGTAGTACCAAGAAATAATTTGTTGTTATATGGAAAAATAGTTTCAGCCATTCTGAATAGCTGTATATCATCCTCAGCGTTCATCCCGGGTACTTTTCCAATGTTAAAAATTTTCAGAACTCTATTATGAACGGCATACAGATATGAATTTGAAATTGTAAAACGTGCCATTGAACCGCTGATACCGTTATTCATCGAGGTCAGGTTCACTTCTTTTGATGCAAATTCCGCAACTCCCATACCATCATAAGTTATCCATTGTTTATTTAATCTCCTTCCTCTTTCAACTGTTTCAGTATGTTCTTTTACATCCCAGCCAACAATTACCCCTTTAGTAAAATCAATACCGGCAATAGGAAGTTCATTTTCAATAGGTGGCAGCACATTCGGAAAAGCATCTTTAAGCCGGTCAAGTTCTACAGGTTTTACCGGATTTGTAATATCAAGGGCTACCAGATCAACATAACTGTCAGCAAAAAGTATATTTCCACGAACTGCAAGGTCGAAATTTCCCGGAACATCAATAAAAGCAATAATATTAGGAGAAGCAGGGTCTGCATTATCAACAATATGAATACCCTTATTCTGTTCATTAATGTAGAGGAGGTTATTTTTGAAATAAATTTTTCCCGGATTGATAAGCTGACGCGGAGAAGTAGTTTTAACTGAATTTCGGAATTCCTTAAAACCCATATAAACAGGAACGTTTGCAGTATAAGTTACCTCCTCATAAATTTTATCGCGGCATCCGCCAATAAACATAGTGGCAATAATCATTATTGTAAATAATGCCGGCATGGATATAATGTTTTTCATGTCTATAATTTTTTAATTTTAATACTTTGAATTTGTTATCATTTTTGAGTTCACCCAGAAAACTGCCAAACGCATAAATGCCTCCCTCTAAACTACAACTGAAACTTTACGCCTACATGCATTGAAGGCCATATTGCATTTGAACTTCTTATATTGAATGGCTGAGTTTTATTCATAAAAAATATCTGTAATCCAGGTTGGGCATAAATACCAAAGGTTTCCGTAATATGGTATTCAAAACCCAAAGCCGTAAGCGAAGAAATCTGAACCCCTTCAACCATATTTGATTTATGCTCACTGTCTTTCAAAACCTCAGATACATAATACTGCATATGATATCGTATCCTTACACCTTTTTCAAGCACTGCACCCTGAGATAAATACATTCCAAAACGGCGTGAATGGAGCATATTCAAACGAACCGAGAATGGAAGTCCTATATAATACAGCTCATTTCCGTATTCGACAAACTCATTGTTAACGATTTCGGTTTTACTTACAGACTTCAATCTGGTGAACAACAATCCGGACTCAATACCCCAAATCTCAGAAAATGACCTGTTTATCATTATACCAACTGTAAGAGGATGTGAATGGGTTGTATTTTCTATATCAGAATGGTGATATGATTCCATTATAAACTTGGAAGAAAACGGATCGTTTGTAAAATATGCATCTGAGTTATTGAACACTTTAGTAAAGTCGCTAGCATTGCCTCCCTGAATCATACCATAAGCCATGGCAAGCTGCCAGTTGCCGGATTTTTCTTTTGTTTCAGTAATATCAGGATCCGGGCTCAGGTACTCAAGTTGTTTAGGATCTGTTATCTGCCCCTGAACAATGGCTGGCACATCAATTTCTATAGTGTCAGCACGGTCCGGAAGCTGATCATCAATTACATCAGAAACCGGTAACTCAGAAAGCTCATCTTCAGTCCGGATAATGTATCCGGATTCATCTGTTATCAAGGGTTTATCAATGTGCTGCTGCACAGCAATTTGTGATTTGCTTAGGTCATCGAAAAACATATCCGTAATTTTTTCATCTTTTTTAACAGGCTTTATTTCAGATGATCCAGGCATTTTTTTCTCAAATGCTTCAGCAGAAGATTTTTCAGTTTGTTCTTTAATCAAATCATTATAAACCTCATCCGGAACTTCATATTCCTCTGACGTAACAGGTGATTGAGCAGTTTCGTGCTTTGATACTAACTGTTGTTCTGATTGGGTTCTGTAATTATTAAAAAACCACCAACCGCCGGCACTTAGTAATAATAAAAAGGATGCTGCAATTGCTGCACGATAAAAGACAACAAGTTTTTTTCGCCGGTTCAGGTTTTTTTCCACCCGTGACCATACAGCCGGATCCGGATGCATTGAGAAATCTGAGAAAGTCTCTTTCATTCTCTTTTCAAAACCTGTATGTTCGTTTTTTCCAGTCATTATAAATTAAATTCTTCTATTCGTTTCTGCAGCCATACCTTTGCTCTTGCATATTGCGATTTCGATGTGCCTTCGCTTATATTGAGCTGCTCTGCAATTTCGCGGTGAGTATAGCCTTCAATAGCAAAAAGGTTAAAAACTGTGCGAAAACCAACCGGCAATGCCTGAATATGTTTGAGCAGTTCAGCAGTTGTAAGGCGTTGAAAAGCATCAGGGTTTACATCACCAACTGCTTTAGCAGCTTCAATATCAACACTATATTTTAATACATCGTTTTTCCTTAATATTTCAAGTGCGGTATTTACCATTATTCTTCTTACCCAGCCTTCAATTGCACCCTCTGAGCGATAATTCCTAAGGTTTGTAAAAACCTTGATAAATCCTTCCTGCAAAAAATCTTCAGCCATTTCAATATCATCGGCATACCTCAGGCAAACTCCCATCATTCTGGGTGCAAGATGCTCATAAAACTGTTTCTGAGCTTTCCTGTTGCCATCAAGGCATCCCCTGATAATTTCATTCATTTCCATTCAGAGGATACTTTTACCCTGGGGTTCAACAACGGATAAATGATGCAATGAAGTCATAAAAAGTTGCATTAAAAGCCGGCAATCATAAATTTAAGTCTGTTCTAAGGCTTGAATCAGTAAAATACATAACGCATCAAAATGAATATTAGCTTATTCTTTGTATAACTATGTTCTACAAATCAAATGAGCTTAATGTTTACAGTTTAAGTTCTCAACAAAGATATTTCATAAAATCAAAAATGCTGATAAAAATGGCAATATGGTTTCATTGATCCAGAGCAATTTCAGGGGTTTGGATTCAGGAATGGTACCGCCTGAAATAGGCTTTATGTTGCAAAACCTCGGCGAATTATTCAGATTGAGAGATGGTGATGTGAATATTTATGCACCCGGAAAAAAGCCCTTTCACACCATTATCCCGGCATTTGTCACTAAAGATGGAGAGCCTTTTTTAAGTTTTGGCGTTATGGGCAGCGATTTCCAGCCTTTGGGACATGTTCAGATTCTGATGAACATTATTGACTTTTGTATGAACCCTCAGGAAGCCGGAGATGCACCACGCATCAATCATAGCGGTTCATCCGGCCAACAGGTTTAACAGATAAAGGCGTGGGAGAAACTGAACTTGAAAGTGGTTTTGATTATTAGGTTGTAAGAGAACTTATGCAAATGGGGCATAAAGTTGTTTTCAAAAATGATGGTTTTGCTGGTTATCAGGCAATTATGTACGATAAAAACAGAAAAATTTATATAGGCGCCTCAGAATCAAGAAAAAACGGGCAAGCAGCAGGATATTGAAAAGCAACTGTCATAGAAGGTACTTCTGCCCGGAAATTCAACATTCAATGTAATTAAGTGTTTATTCAAAAAACTCCTGTCATGAATACAATCCAACCTTACAAACCTAAAAACCATATCCGTATAGTTACAGCTGCATCATTATTTGATGGCCATGACGCTGCCATTAACGTGATGCGGCGTATTATTCAATCCACAGGCGTTGAAGTTATCCATCTTGGTCACGACCGTTCAGTTCAGGAAGTTGTAGATTGCGCCATACAGGAAGATGTTCAGGGCATTGCGCTTTCATCCTACCAGGGCGGACATATTGAATATTTTAAGTATATGCTCGATTTATTGCGCGAGCGTGGCAGCAGCCATATCAAGGTTTTTGGTGGTGGCGGAGGAGTTATATTACCGGATGAAATAAATGAACTTCATGCTTATGGAGTTGAACGTATTTATTCACCTGACGATGGCAGAGCTATGGGCTTGCATGGCATGATCAATGATCTGGTTGAACGTGTGGATTTTCCAATTGGTAATGATATTGTTATAAAACCCGAAAATATCCATTTCAGCAAACCAAAAGAAATAGCCCGGTTGATCACTGCTGCCGAGAATTATCCTGAAACAACCAGAGCCCTGCTTGATAATCTTGCAAAAGATTGCAGTCGCATACAATCTCCGGTAATTGGTATCACTGGTACCGGTGGCGCCGGTAAATCCTCGGTTACTGACGAAATAATCCGCCGTTTGTTAATTGATTTTCCTGAAAAGCATTTTGCAATTATTTCTGTTGATCCCACACGAAAGCGTTCAGGAGGAGCTTTACTCGGCGATCGCATACGTATGAATTCAATAAATCATCCTAATGTATATATGCGCTCGCTGGCAACACGTCAGGCAAATTTTGCCCTTTCGAAACATATAAAAGATGTGTTGTGTGTGATAAAAAATGCAGGATTTGATCTGGTTTTACTCGAAACTTCCGGAATCGGACAGAGTGATTCGCAAATTGTGGAATACAGCGATATATCCATGTATGTGATGACTCCTGAATTTGGTGCTCCTACCCAGCTTGAGAAAATTGACATGCTCGATTTTGCTGATATTGTAGTGCTGAACAAGGGTGATCGCCCCGGTGCTACTGATGCACTTAATCACGTGAGAAAACAATACATACGAAATCGCTTGCTTTTTGGTTCCGATCCCGAATCTCTGCCTGTTTATCAAACTATTGCATCACGATTTAATGATCCCGGTATAAACCAAATGTACGCAGCTCTGGTGAAAACGATTGATGAACGCACGATGCAGAATTTTTCAGTTTCTCATGAAAAAGAAGAAGAGCCCGGAAATTTCAATCCCATTATACCAGCTTCACGGGTAAGATATCTTTCAGAAATTGCCGAAACAGTCAGAAATTATAATAAGCTAAGTGAAGAACAAGTGACAGCAGCTCAGGAATATTATGCTTTGCAATTAAACATTGAAAGCCTTGAGCACGAGAAAAACACAGATAAAGAGGTAATAAATTCGTTGAAGCAACGTGCCAATCAAGTAAAAATGCACCTTCAACCCGATAATCTGCGTTTGCTGGAGAATTGGAATAAAATGGCTGAACAGTATAGTAATAAAATATATGAATATACGGTTCGGGGAAAAACCATTAGCGTTGAAACTCATTATGAGACTCTTGCACACTCTCAGATTCCGAAAATATCATTACCAGCATATAAAGCATGGGGCGACAGGCTTAAATGGCTGCTAAGAGAAAACGTCCCGGGTGAATTCCCTTATGCAGCTGGCGTTTTCCCTTTCAAACGTGAAGCTGAAGACCCTATTCGTATGTTTGCCGGAGAAGGGGCACCGGAACGGACAAACAAGCGGTTTCATTATTTAAGCAAAGGTATGCCCGCCCGCAGACTTTCCACAGCTTTTGATTCAGTAACACTTTATGGACGCAATCCGGATGAAAGACCTGATATTTATGGAAAGATAGGAAATTCAGGTGTATCGGTTTCCTGTCTCGATGATGCTAAAAAACTTTATTCAGGATTTAATCTTGCCGATTCTGCAACTTCAGTTTCAATGACAATTAATGGTCCGGCACCTGCAATGGTTGGGTATTTTATGAATACAGCAATTGATCAGCAATGTGAGATATATATTAAAAATCATGGACTTACTGAGCAGATCGGGAAAAAGATCGGGAAAATATTTAAAGAACGGGGTACTAAGAGACCTGTATATCATGGTGCATTACCCGAAGGTAATGATGGACTTGGTTTGATGTTGCTGGGTGTTACCGGCGATCAGGTTCTGCCTCCCGAAATTTATGAAAAAATTAAAGCCGAAACACTTTCTGTTGTGAGAGGCACCGTTCAGGCTGATATTCTGAAAGAAGACCAGGCACAAAACACCTGCATTTTTTCTACTGAGTTTGCATTGCGTTTAATGGGCGACATTCAGGAATATTTCATTCGCAATAAGGTTCGTAATTTTTATTCAGTTTCAATATCGGGTTATCATATTGCAGAAGCAGGTGCCAATCCTCTTACACAATTGGCTTTTACACTCGCCAACGGATTTACTTACCTTGAATATTACCGTTCAAGGGGAATGAAAGTTGATGAATTCGTACCAAATTTCTCATTTTTCTTTTCTAACGGGCTTGATCCTGAATACACTGTAATAGGAAGAGTAGCCAGACTAATCTGGGCAAAAGCACTGAAATATCTGTATAAAGCTTCAGAGCGTTCACAAAAACTGAAATACCATATACAAACTTCAGGCAGGTCATTGCATGCACAAGAAATAGAGTTCAACGACATACGCACTACCCTGCAGGCGTTGGGAGCAATTTACGATAACTGTAACTCACTGCATACAAATGCTTATGATGAAGCAATTACCACGCCTACCGAAGAGTCAGTTAGAAGGGCTGTGGCAATTCAAATGATTATCAATCATGAACTAGGTTTGGCAAAAAATCAGAACCCATTGCAAGGTTCCTTTATTATCGAACAGCTTACTGATCTGGTCGAAGAAGCTGTGTTACAGGAGTTTGAACGCATAACCGAACGCGGTGGCGTGCTCGGGGCTATGGAAACAATGTATCAGCGAAATAAAATCCAGGAAGAATCCCTGCATTATGAATATCTTAAACATAGTGGAAAATTACCAATAATGGGAGTTAACACTTTTCTTTCTTCCAGCGGTTCGCCAACTACCATTCCCGGAGAAGTTATCAGAGCCACTGAAGAAGAAAAACAAAATCAGGTAAATAACCTGCAGCAGAACCTAATCAGAAATGAAAAAGAAGCAGCTCTGTCTCTTGATAAGCTTAAAAAATCCGCACTTCGCAACGAAAACACTTTTGATACGATCATGGAAGCCACAAAACATTGTTCGCTTGGGCAAATAACTCAGGCTCTGTTTGAAGTTGGAGGCCAATACAGAAGGAATATGTAAAGCCAATCAGTTTTTATACTTTTGTACCACTAAAAACGTTCAGAAAACAGAAAATAAAAAGTGTGTACAATGAGTAAAGAAATAATTATTCAGGAAACTGATCAAATCATTGAGGCCATTAATGAACAATGGGAAATTATCAGAAGCTACAAGGGCAAAATTCCATTCATTGAATTGGATATTTACATTGATAATCTCAAAAAACTATATGAAAAGGCTATTTTCATTGAAAAACTTAATAAAGAAAAGATGGCTGAATATATTGGTACAGAGGAGATTATACAGAGTGAACCAACGCCGCCCGTAACTCCTGAAACAAAAACGGTTTCTGAAATTATTATTACTGATGCTCCCCGTCAGGAACCTATACAACAAGACGTAATTACAGAAACAGCTCACGATAATATCCCTGATATCATTCCTGAAGAAAAGCCTGTAAAGGATGAAATAGTATTTGAAATTGCTGAAGAGAAGCCTGTAAAGCCCGAGCCTGTTGAAACTCAAACACCAAAAAAACACACACCATTGCCCTATCCTGATTTGTTCAGTTCAAGTGGAACAACTCTTGCTGATAAATTTCAAACAGAAAGAAAAACCATAAAAGATCAGCTTTCAGAAACGAATAACGATAATAGTCTTGGTGATAAAATACAGCAAAGCCAAATACAAGATCTGAAATCAGCCATTGGCATTAATGATAAGTTTCTGTTTATCAATGAATTATTTAAGGGTGATTTAGCTGGTTATAACAAAACAATCGAAGGTTTAGATAAATGTGCTTCGAGGCAGGAAGCACTTAATCTGCTTGAAAAGTTTCGTCATCAGTTTAACTGGTCAGAAAATTCATCTTCGCTTAGCCGGCTTTACAACTTTTTAAAAAGAAGATATCCGGAATAAATACTTGCCTAACCATCTGTTTATATGAGAACTCTTTTAAAGCTACTTGCTTTTTTACTACTTCTACCAACATCCATTACTTCTGAAGCACAGGACATAAACTACGCCAGAGCTTTGATTGACACACTGGCTTCACCTTTAATGTATGGCAGAGGATATGTTAACAAAGGTGATAGTCTGGCAGCATCATACCTTGCATTACAATTCGGACACTGGGAGCTAAAGTCTTTTGGAGATAATTATTATCAGCCTTTCAGCTTTAATGTGAACAGTTTTCCTGAAGAGGTAAATGTCAGCCTTAATGGTAATGAATTAAGTCCCGGTGATGAATTTGTTGTAAGTGCTGATTCTCATTCTGATAACGGAATATATCCGGTAAAAACCATAAGACAAAAGACTTTTCTCAAATCACAGAAGCTTAAAAGGATTGAAGAACAAGATCATTCAGGTTATTATATTTTTTTTGACCTGAAACCCGATGATGATAAAACAAAACTTGTCATGCCCTTTGTTAATTCTTTTATTGAGAAGAATCCAACAGATGCCCGTGGTTTTATCCTTCCTGTTAATTCAATTTGGTGGCATGTATGGGCAAAAGAAATGAAGCAAAAGCCGTCAACTGCAGTAAAAGTCAGAAGTAATGCTGTACCGGGTAACTTAAAAACCATCAGTATTAATGTTAAAGCTGAATATCTTGATAATCATATCGCGCGTAATGTTATTGCCTGGATCCCCGGCAAAACACAGCCGGATTCATTTCTGGTGGTAACTGCTCATTACGATCATATTGGTATGATGGGACCCAAAGCCCTGTTTCCGGGTGCTAACGACAATGCAAGCGGAACAGCCATGCTGACCGATCTGGCACGCCACTACAGCCTTCCCGAAAATCATCATGATTATTCAATTGCTTTTATGGCTTTTGCAGGAGAAGAAGCCGGGTTGCTGGGTTCGAAATATTACACTAAAAACCCGCTTTTCCCGCTTGAAAAAATAAAATTTCTGCTAAATCTCGACATGGTAGGAACCGGTGGTGATGGTTTAATGGTTTTTAATGGAACCAGTGATAGTCTCAGATATGATATCTTAAAAAACATCAATGACAAGAATCAATATCTTAAGGAGTTGCGTATAAGGAGCGGATCAGCAAACAGTGATCATTATTATTTTCACGAAAAAGGAGTTCCGGCATTTTTTCTGCTTACTTTTGGTAGCGAACACCGGTTTTATCACGACATTTATGATACTCGTGAATCTCTGCCACTTACAAAATACAATGAAGTTTTCAGGCTTATTACCGAATTTTTCAACTCAATCTGATAGCTAATTATGTCAGGCAAATTATATATTGTCCCTACCCCTATTGGTAACCTCGAAGATATTACTCTGAGGGCTTTACGAGTATTAAAGGAAGTAGATCTTATTCTTGCCGAAGATACCCGCACTTCAGGGATATTGCTCAAACATTATGATATTAACAAACCTCTGCAATCGCATCACATTCATAACGAGCATATTATGACCCGAGGCATTATTCAGCGTATAAGCAATGGATTAATTGCAGCACTTATCAGCGATGCAGGCACCCCATCAATCAGTGATCCGGGTTTCTTACTGGTAAGAGCCTGTATTGAAGAAGGACTGGAAGTAGAATGTTTGCCTGGTCCGGTATCATTTATTCCTGCTTTGGTAGTCTCGGGTTTGCCAACTGAACGCTTTCATTTTGAAGGATTTTTACCATTAAAAAAAGGTAGAAAAAAAAGATTGGAACAATTGGCTGCATTGGAATATACTTTAGTGTTCTTTGAATCACCACACAGAATTGCAAAAACCCTGAAAGAATTAGTAAATATTTTTGGCAGCGAACGCAAGATCAGTATTTCACGTGAATTAACCAAACTATATGAAGAAACCCTGCGAGGGGAAATTGGAGAAATAGCTGAAATTGTAGAACAAAAAAAACTAAAAGGTGAATTTGTTGTGGTTATTGAAGGGGTATCAAAAAAATGAAATGAACCCGGTTAAATAAAGTGGCACAATTTTTTCATTAAACGATTCATTAACAAATAAAATAAAATTATGAAACCTGTTTTAATCATTGCCATCGCTATGATGACGTTTGCAGGCTGTAAAAGCAGCGAATCAATAGCAAATGCGCAGAAAATTAATTTCACTCCTGAGCAGGCTCAGAATATAACTGCAAGTAATCAGTTTGGGCTGGCACTGTTTAAAGAAATAAACAGTAATAGTAAATCTGATGAAAACATCTTTATTTCTCCTCTCAGTATCCACACCGCACTTGGTATGGCATGGAACGGCGCAGGTACTTCTACCAAAAGCCAAATGGCATCGGTTATGTATTTACCGGATGCTTCTGAACAACAAATAAATGAGAGTTTTTCTAAAATATCGGGACAAATACTTGCCTCTGATCCCAAAGTAAAAATGGATATTGCCAATTCAATATGGTACAGAAAGGGTTATAAGGTTAAAAAAGAGTTTTTGAGCCTGAATAAAAAGTATTTCAAAGCCGATATTAATGAAATTGTTTTTACTGATCCCAATTCCAAAACAATAATGAATAACTGGGTAGCTCAAAAAACCAATAATAAGATCACTCAGATTGTTGATGAAATCACATCCGATCATGTTATGTTTTTAATCAACGCAGTGTATTTCAAAGGTATGTGGACAAATGAGTTTAATCCCGAAAACACTCATAAACGACCATTTTTCATGGCCGACGGCTCAAAAAAAGATATTATGACCATGGAAATGACCCACAGGTTTCCTTATTCTGAGCGAAGAGGATATAAGGTTGCTGAACTTCCGTACGGAGATGGTAATTTCAGTATGGTGATATTACTTCCTGATCAGGAAATGGCTATTGACGTTCTTATACAAATACTTACTTCTGAAGAGTGGAATGAAATTAATACTGATCTCGCCTACACCCCTGAAATAAATCTTCATTTACCACGATTTAAATTTGCATATGATATTGAATTGAAATCTTCTTTGATAAATCTTGGCATGAACCATCCTTTTATCCCCGGTTTGGCAGATTTCTCAGGTATTAGTGATGCAGGTATTTATATTTCTAGAGTGAAACATAAATCGTTTGTGGAAGTGAATGAAGAAGGAACTGAAGCCGCTGCAGTTACATCTATTGAAACAAGAGAAACAGCAATCCGCCCCAATCCGTTAACCTTTCATGTTAACAGGCCATTTGTTTTTGCCCTGAAGGAAAAAACCACCAATACCATTCTTTTCATCGGTAAAGTAATGGATCCTGAAAAAGAATAGATGGTAAAGATTCTAAGAATGTTATTGTCTTACTTTGATTCACCTACAAAATAATCATCTTTCTCCGCGAAAAGAGTATTGAATGTAGTGAGACTACCGTAAATTCTGGTTATATACTGCTGCAGGTTTACTTTCTCTTCATCAGTAAGTGCCGAACTGTTTACACGTTGTTCCATAACACGCAGGCGATCACGAACCATAACAATTTTGTGAAAAAATGTTTCAAGAGGTATTTCTTTGCTCTGAAGATTAGTATCACCGGGTTGCAATATAATTTTTCCACCCTGCCAGCGATTTCCAAGCGGAACTACTTCCTGAATATCAGTAATTCTTCGTAAAAGTTTTGCAAAAACGCGTTCAACTTTTTCAAAACTGATATAATCTATATCGCCACCGGCAAAATCAATAACCTCCAGTCCTTTAAAAGACTTCAGAATAGTTTTGTTACCATAATCAATGAAAGTAATTTCGTAAGAATCAGTATAAGCCTGAATAACAACTCCTTTTCCAAATTCAGGATGATTAACTCTTGAACCTATACCCAATGAAATGTTTTCCATAAAAAAATAAATTATTAGTTCGAGGGCAAAGTTAAGCATTTACTGCAGTAAGGTTCTCGGATAATAGAATATTTTGAATTTACTGAATCTTAAACCTAATGATTTTAAGTCAGAAATAAAACACAGGTGCTTTTAATTCAATTTGGTTTCAGAAAATATTAATTATGAATCTCAAAGTAAAAACAGCAGGATATTTCTTTAAAACCGTTGATTCACAAACCAATACCGTCAAATCGCAAGGAATATAAAATTTTTGTTTCAGTCAGATCCAATAATTCATAAGGAGGTTTCATAAAAATTGGCAGTATCTTTGCGGAGTGAAGTAGTAGTTTTTTCTATCGCTGTCATTTTATCATGGCAGAGGAAAGTCGGGACAGCACAGAGCACCATACTTCCTAACAGGAAGGTTCTGCCCTGGTGGAGCAGAAACAGCAAGTGCCACAGAAAATTACCGTCCTGCATTGCAGGATAAGGGTGAAAACGTGAGGTAAGAGCTCACGCTGTATTATGGCGACATAATACAGGGGTAAACCTTATGGGCTGAAAGACCAAATATATCAGGGAACCTGTTTCGGCAGGTTAAGGGCTGCTCGTCCGATCCTGAGGGGTAGGTCGTTAGAGCTTGCCGGCAACGGCAAGCCCAGATAAATGATAGAAATTGCTACCGGTTTTACCCTGATGCAATACAGAATCCCGCTTATAAAACTGCTTTCCACCAAAAAACAACCCTGCTCCTGAAAAAGCAGGGTTGTTTTTTAATGTTTTTTAGAGCTCTCCGGTTTTTTCTATTGTGCTCCAAGAATAATGTTTACAACCCCAATAACGTCAGAAATATCGATAACTCCGTCACCATTGATATCAACATTTTCAAAGCAGAATGGTTGCGGATTCTGACCCATAATATAACTGGTTGTAACAATAACATCGAGAGCATTAACTGAACCGTCACAATTGGCATCTCCGGGTAAAATTGGCGTACCCGAACAAGTTATCTGAGCTTCCCATCCTGATTTTGTAACTGAATAGTCAGATGTAAATCTGAATGTTATTGCCCCGGATGAATTATTAGCTTCAATAAAACCAGGGCTATTACCCCCATGAAAGGGACTTCCCGGAAATTGAGGTGCACTGGTGTTAGTTCCGTTATAAATATATAAAAAGTCGTAGTTTGCTTCGGTAGCGAATGAAGCAAAATTAGCCTGAATATTTGAACCCACCTGAGATGGCAAAAATGTCATGGTTAAATTCTCGCTACTTCCATAATTTCCATTTGGACCACCTGTATCATAAAACATTGCAAAACATGTAGTTACAGTGGAGTTGCTCATGGTGTATGATGTAATTGCAGTGATATACCGGGATTTGGTAATTGTATCTGATATTCCGTTTGAAGTTGCAATAAGTTTCACATCATAAATTCCTGCAACGGGATATTGAACAATAGGATTTGGCGAAGTTGAGGTGGAAGGAACACCACCATCGAAAATCCATTGCCATGAATCAATAGGTACGCATTGCTGGCTTGTGAAAGTAACATAATTCCCGGGACTGATTATATTGGCAGATGCTGAAAAATCAGCCATTGCAGGTTCTAACGCAACATTTACCCAGGTTGTCTGACGATTGGCTATACTTACACCATTAATAACTTTTGTTTTAAAACATGGAGCTTCTATAGTAAGATCATAAGTTCCTGTATAAATATAACGATGAAAATTACCATCCTGAGCATTTGAAAAAACAAAGGAACTATCAAAATCATGCCCCTGAATACTGATCATGGCTTGTACTGGTTCACCAGTAACAGAATTTGTTATTACTCCACGGATTCCATAAAGAGATTGCTCCATGTAATTCAGAAAAGACCGGTAATTATAGTTCCAAAATGTAGGCATTTGCGTTGGAGAAGGCATTTTTGAATTGCTGATTTCAAGACAGAATTCGCGGCATTGCTGGAAATAATTCATATAGTCCTGCCTTCCTCCTGTAATTGAATACCAATTATAACCACGAACAATACCATTATTAAAACCACGAAAATATGGCGCCGGGCTATTTGCTATAATTGTATCGGCAAATTCACGCATTGTATAAACCCACCAGTTATCGTCAGCAGAAGGATGTCCCCAGGTATCCCAAGGATAATTGCAAACTTCAGCACCACCGTGTAAATTACATGAAATATTAAATTTCTGTATTTCAGCAAGGTTCATAAAATGAACTGTTTCGGGTTGCCAAGGATAACCGTCAGGATGCGGTCCGGCAGCCGGGTCAGGATAGTTGCGATTAAGATCAACATTGTTGGCATTGCTCCTGCGAGCTCCGTTTACTGTGTGATTTCCTCCGTAATATGTTCCATCAGGATTTGCCAGTGGATTGATCCAGATATCAATGCTATCAACAAGACGGGTAATCCGGGAATCAGTTCCGTAGTTAGTAAGCAAATGATCTATCAATCTCATTGTCAGGATATATCCCGTGAGTTCGTCGCCATGCATAGTAGCTGTATATAAAAACTTTGGCTTTGCCGAAATTTCACCTGTATTTGAAGTTACTCTGGCTGCGAGCAATTGTCTTCCACTTGGCAATGTTCCAATATTAATTATTTGGCATAGATTAGGGTGGTCAGTAGCAAATCCATTCATCAAAGCTACATATGCATCATAAGTAGGATAGAAATCCCATTGTTTAACATCTTTTATATCGCTAAGCTCAACTGCATCAAAATCAATTAAATCAGAAGGGTGAGGTAAAAACTCATACGGAATGTTTAATTCCAGAAATCTTTTAAATTCATCAATGTTGGCATTGGCAACAATTACGTTGCCATCAATCTGGTCAATAGAAATCATATTTGATATTTTGCTGATTTCGCTTTCTGAGTCCAGAGTAAATCGAAAATAACGTTCTCCTTTATCTTTAAAAAAATCTTCAATCTGCTGTGCTGGAAGAGAAAACACAATAAAGAGAAAAACCAGTGATAAAACACTTCTTAGTGTTGAAAATTTGTTCATTGGACTTGTATTAATAAAGTAAAACAAAATAATTAAAAATGAACGATTTAGGATGACTATTTTATGGTCAGGTACATAATCAATATTTTTAAATTAAAAATTGTGGCAAAAGTAGTTATTTTAAAAAAAGCCAGGTGAGTAGTAAAGGTATTTATTTTCAGACTTACAAAAAAAAGACCCCGGCATAAATACACCGGGATCGCACTATTAGGTCATTACAGAAAACTCCTGTTTTTTATCTGAAAGGACAGTTTCCATAAAACCCCCTACCCCTTCCCATTGGAGTATATTCTTGTTGTAGACCGCCTTTCCTTCCCCAATTTCCACGCTCATTAAAAAGGATTTTTTGTTCTTCAGTAAGAATACCCTTTATTTTAAGGTGGGTATCCATACGTCCTTTTTCCATTTGAGCTCTAATACCTGCAATATCATCAATTGTTTTATTTATTTTATCAGTATCGGGCTTATCAGAACCTAAAAGAGTTCTCAAATGTGCTTTTTTCTCAAACATTTCATTTCTGAGTTGTTGAATATTCTTCATATTCTCTAACCGAAATTTCTCAATCTGTTCTTTCTGTTCCGTAGTGATGCCGGGTAAACCCAAGCAGCGTGCATTTTCCTGTGGAGGTCTGTTCTGGAACCTCCCTTCGGCACGTGCATCACGGCTTAAAGCTCTTTTTCGCTGAGCCATAACAGGGGAATCAATCATTATAAATGCCATAATCAGCATTAAGGAAATCGTTTTTAAAAAATTTTGTGGTTTCATTTTTATTACTTTATTGATTAATACTAATTTTATTTACCAGGGTTCTGAACTATATTTTTCATCTGAACTCCCGATTACGCCTGTGTCCTCCATGTAAACCGGGTCGTAAATGCATAGGCGACATCCAGTGACCAATTATCTTACTCATTTTTTCATATTGCTCAGGAGTGGTGATTGCTTTTACTGAAAGCAAATGCCTTGCCGACTCTTTTCTGAGCCGTGCATGCAGATAACCCAATTCGTCTGCCAGACTATCAAGCAATTGTAAATCAGGAGCCTGATTATTGATTTCTTCAAAAAGTGCATTCTGATTTTCGTTTAACTTTTGTAAAATAGGCTGAGATATCTTAAAAAAATCAGAAAGTCCTGCCTCCAGTTTTTCCCATTGCTCTGTAGTAAAGTCCATTTCTTCTTTCCATTTCTGCGAACCCATTGGAATATGCTTTCTTTCAGGCATCATCCTTTGAGTACGCGGAGATGAAGGGAAATCGGGCTTTTTATGCTGATGCCATAAAATAGAACCAGTAATAGCCATATTTACTACAAGAAGCGTGGCAAGTACCCATATCCAGACTTGTATGTTTGAGAATAATTTCATAGCTTACTCATTTTCATTATTCAACAAATACGCTTCAAAAGAAATCTGGTAAAGATTATCTGTTATCAGATTATCATAGATATATTGAGGATATTCTACCACCTCATTTGCTGCAGTCTTATCTGATAATTCTGATCCGATTATTATTCCGAGACCCAAAGCAATGATCAATGATGCAGCTACAGGCACCATTTTAAGATAGTTTACTCTCTTGTTGTACCAGATCTTAAATTTACTCTTTTCGTTCTGTAAACTTAAAAACTCCTGCTCCACTCTATCAGTAAACCACGAATCAACCTTAACCGGTTCTAATGAACCAGCTATATCGAAAATTTCCTGAATCTCCCTGAAAGCATGGTTGCATTGTTTGCACTGCTTAAGATGCTCTCTCACCTTGCCGGCAAGTTCTGCATCAAGGCTGCCATCAGCAAGAAAAATCAGATATTGCTTTATGCGCTTGCAGTTCATAATTAGTTGATTTTGATATTTGACAATAAAAATTTATTAAACTTGCGTTTTAGTTTATTCGCTTTTCAATTCTTTGAACCAAATATTTCTGAAGATTTTTTTTTGCCCTGTGTATTAACGATTCCACTGAAGATAAAGAAACCTCCATTACTTCTGATACTTCTTTGTAAGATAACTTATTCAGTTTATGCAATGTAAATGCAATATTCTGATTTGCAGGCAGGGATTCAATTGCCTCATAGAGCAATTTCACCCTTTCACTGTATTCAGCTTCTTTTTCAGATTGGTTAGTGAATTCAGGTTCTATAAGGTTCTCATCTTTAAGCTCTGGCAAAAACGATCTTTCAAGTGAAAATGATTGTTTCCGGTATTTGTTTTTCTTTATCTGATTTAATGATTTATTGACTGCTATCCTGTACAGCCATGTAGAAATGGCAGAATCCTGCCTGAAACGATGGATTGATTTATAAACCTCAATAAAAACTTCCTGAGCTATATCATAAGCATCATCAATATTTTGTAAAAACTGAAAACAAACAGAAACAACCATCTCCTGGTATCGCTCAACCAGAAGCCGGAAAGCTGCCTGCTGATTTTGCTTTAATCCTTCAATAAGTTCCTGGTCGTTCATAAAAGATTTTAATCTGCCTGGTTTAAACGGGTTTATTTCAAAAATATCAAATCCTTCATAACAGTAGACTGATCAAGGCTTCAAAATTACAGGATTATTCCTCCTGACAATAACTCAAATAATAAAACAGACAGTTTTTAGTTATCAGTATCATTATCAGACAAACTACAAAAATACTGCCAGTAATAATTTTTATTCAATAAATTCTAAAACCAGCATTTTTAAAAAAGAGTTTTATGAGCACTAACTTTCTTTTTATTCTGCTCCAAGATAATTTACCGTTCAATGATCCAAGAACTGCTCTTGGATTAATGGAACCACCCAGCGAGATCAAACTTTCGGTTCTGGATTTAGCTTTTAAAGGAGGTTGGGTAATGTTACCCATAGTTTTGTTATCAATACTCGCTGTATACATTTTTATTGAGCGATTTATTGTGATCCGAAAGGCTTCAAAAGAAGAAAATAACTTTATGAACAATATTCGTGATTTTATGCACGAAGGTCGTATTGAATCAGCATTAACTCTTGCCCGTAATAATAATTCACCTATAGCCCGAATGATCGAAAAGGGTGTTTTGCGCCTTGGCAAACCATTAAACGATATAAATGCGGCTATTGAAAACGTAGGAAAACTTGAAATTGCAAAGCTTGAAAAAAATATAGCGGTTATTGCTACAGTGGCTGCTGTTGCTCCCATGCTTGGTTTCCTGGGAACAGTAATGGGAATGGTAAGGGCATTTTACGATATGTCAATGGCTGGTAATAACATTGATATTTCTCTGCTTTCAAGCGGTATTTATCAGGCTATGGTAACTACGGTAGCGGGACTGATAGTTGGCATTATTGCCCTTGTATTTTATAATATACTGGTTGCCCGGATCGAAAAAATAGTATATATACTCGAAGCAAGAGCAACTGAATTCATTGATTTATTGCACGAACCCGCTAATTAAACCAGTATATTTTCAAATAGGATTTAAAGAATAATCAAAGCGTTAAACTGAAAACGTAAACCAGATTTCACCTCATGGCAATACAAATGAGAAATAAAAGAAGCACTTCGTTCAGCATGGCATCCATGTCGGACCTTGTGTTCTTACTCCTGATATTTTTTATGCTTACATCTACCCTTGTAGCTCCCAATGCCATTAAACTGCTGCTTCCCGAAAGCCAAAGCAAAACCATGGCTAAACAAACGATTACGGTTTATATAAACGAAAATTATGAGTACTTTCTGGAAGACAGACCGATTAGTGAGAAAGAGCTTATTGAAGAAATGATCGTGGCTTTGCTGCCCGAAGCAGAGGCTACAGTTGTACTCAGAGCCGATCATTCAGTTCCGGTTCAGTATATTGTATCGGTTATTGATGCAATAAATATTGTAAACGAACGCAATAACACCAAACACAAAGTAATTTTAGCCACCAGGCCTAAACGATGAATGAAGAAAAGAAAAATAAAGTTCTGGCAACAGCAGGTACAATCTTGTTTCATGCTCTGCTATTACTTTTATTATTGTTTCTGGCTTTACGAACACCATTGCCTTTGCCGGGCGAAGAAGGTGTAGAGGTGAATTTAGGATATAGCGATGAAGGTTCAGGGTTAACCCAGCAATCTGCTGACCAATCACAAATGTTTCGGCGCCCTGAGCCGGCACAAAATAAAGAAGAACTTGTTTCACAAAGCACAGAAGAAACACCTGCAATTCCATCACAAAAAGAAAATATTACAAAACCCACAACTCAACCGGTAAAAACTGAGCCCAAACAACCACCACAGCCACAGCCCGATCCGGAACCAGAGCCACCTAAAATTGATCCCCGTGCTATTTACCGAGGCACAACTCAGCAAAATCAAAGCGGGCAGGGAGAAGGTATAACAGGACAACCCGGTGATCAGGGGAAACCAACCGGAACTCCTGACAGTCAATCTTATGAAGGAAGTGGAGGAGCAGGAAATGGGATTTCCTATAATTTATCAGGAAGATCTGCGACACATCTTCCAAAACCTGATTATCCTTCACGTGAACAAGGTAAAGTAGTTGTTACAATTTGGGTTAACAGAGAAGGAAAGGTAGTACGGGTATCATCCGGTGCCCAGGGAACAACTACCTCCGACCCTTCATTACAAAGGGCTGCCGAACAAGCTGCTTTAAAAACCCGCTTCAGCCCAAGTCCGGATTCACCTGATGAACAAAAAGGCGTAATTACTTATATCTTTTTACGTCAGAACTGATACTAAACGACTGTACTGCAAATAAGCCATACAAACCGGAGAGAAAATCATCATGAGCAGCTTTTTTACAAACATCGGATGAATTGATTACAGCTATAAAACCAGGCTTTCATTAAAACATAAAATTAAATTTCTATCTTATGAATTACCGGCAAACCATGGATTATATGTATGAGCAATTGCCTGTTTTTCATCGTATCGGGGCTGCTGCTTATAAACCTGAAATGGGTAATATAACAGAATTATGCGAACTTATGGGGCAACCTCATAAGCAATTTAAATCTATACATATTGCCGGAACCAATGGCAAAGGTTCGGTTTCCCACATGCTTGCATCTATTCTTCAAAGTGCCGGGTACAAAACAGGCTTACATACTTCGCCGCATTTGAAGGATTATCGTGAACGGTTCAGAATTAATGGTAAAATGATGCAGAAGTCTGAAGTGATTCACTTTGTACATAAATGGAAAAGCGAATTCTTAAAGATAAATCCATCTTTTTTTGAGATTAGTGTCGCACTGGCATTTGATCATTTTGCAAAAAACAAGGTTGATATAGCTGTTATTGAAACCGGAATGGGCGGGCGACTTGATTCCACTAATATAATTACCCCGGAAGTTTCGGTAATAACAAATATTGGCTGGGATCACATGGTTTTTCTTGGAAATACACTTGCAAACATAGCCGGAGAGAAAGCCGGAATCATAAAACCAGGGGTTCCGGTAGTAATAGGGGAAAGTCATCCGGAAACAAAAAATGTTTTTCTTGAAAAAACGCAATTGATGTCAGCTCCAATTTCATTTGCCGATCAGGATATAAAGATTGAAAGAACAGGTCAAAGTAAAAAATCAGGAGGGTATTATAAAATATCAGTTCAGGAAAATGTTCTGTTTAATAATCTGTTTTGTCCGCTTGGTGGCGATTATCAGCAAAAGAATATTCCAACAGTTATCAAAACAGTTGAGTTCCTAAATAATTCAGGGTTCTTTATTTCGAAAAAACACATATCTGAAGGGATTTCGAAAGTTATTCAACAAACCGGGATTAAAGGACGCTGGCAGGTTATAAGGCAGAAACCTTTGGTTATTGCTGATGTTGGGCATAATAAAAACGGATTGGATTTTACATTGGCTCAGATATTGAAAATCCCGCATGAAAATCTGCATTTTGTGCTTGGGATGGTAAACGACAAAGATATTGCCAGCATTATAAATCTGTTCCCCACCGATGCTTTTTACTATTTCTGTAAACCGGATGTACCACGTGGACTTGATGAGGCAGAACTGGAAGCCAAAGGAAAACTTGCGGGGCTTAAAGGTAGCTCTTATCCCTCAGTATCACAAGCTTATAAGGCTGCAATTGAAAATGCAAAGGAAGCCGATATAATTTATATAGGTGGTAGTACTTTTGTTGTAGCCGAGATTATATAATGAGGCATCACCCGCCGGTGATCAAATGAAGAACAATAACATCATCACCATCTTTTACTGTAGCTGTGTCGTATTCATGCTTTCGGATGATTTTCCCGTTTATTTTTATAACCAGCATTTTAAAAGTAAAATTTTTAATCTTCAGCAGTTCATTTATAGTTAATATTTCAGCATCAAACTCTTCCTGTTGATGATTGAGTGTAATCTTCATTCCAAATACAATTAATTATTACTCCGATCTCTTATAAGGCATCTTCCCAAGCAGGATTTCAAGTACCTGATTAGCCTGCATATTAGCAACAATACCAACACGTGGTGCAAGTGGAGGTAAAGTCTCCGAGATTTCTATTTCTCCATCGCCACAAACTATCAGTTTATCCATATTGATAGTTTTCAGCATATTATTTTCACCCCATCCGGCAAGTCCAATACCTGAAACAATATATTTTTCAGGCATAAATGTAAGAACTGTTTCAATGATCATTTGTTTCATTTTTGCCAGATCAAATGCTTCAACTATTACGTCGCAATCATTAAATATTTCAATAATATCATTGGAACACAAACGTATATCCAATGCATTAACCTTAACATCTGGATTAACCCGCAATAAATTTTCTTTCAAAGCATATACTTTAAGCTTGCCAATCTGATCATTAAAAAAATATTGTCTGTTTAGATTATCTTTACTTATAATATCAAAATCGGCAATTATCAGACGACCTATTCCAACCCTTGCCAAAGCCATAGCGCAATTGGATCCCAGGCCACCACAGCCGGCAATTCCTACGGTTTTTGTTTTAAGAGTATCATAAATCCACTGCATATATGTTTGTTTTTGTATCTTTAAATGACTTAAATAAAAACCCGGATGATAAAGCCAGCAAATTAGTTAAGCCATTAATCTGATATTTTGTAAAATTACAATATTTTCAAACTTTTTGCAAATATTTTAAATTCCTGGTTCTGAAAATTCTTTAGAAGTAATGAATTTTGCGCCTGCTTCGATCATTAATTCAATTGCTTTATGCCCATCTTCAGGCTGAACATTCACTGCTCTGACGGCGTCAGTAAAAACAAATGTTTTAAATCCTGCTTTCAAAGCATCAAGAACTGAGATTTTAACACAATAATCGGTTGCCAGCCCTGCAACATATAAATTTTCAATCCCTTTTTCTTTCAGATACTTTTCCAGATCATAATTTGTAGCTTCAAAAGCTGAATATCCGTCATCAGCACTCTCGGTACCTTTTAAAAAGATTTTTTCAATATAATCTATGTTCAAATCCGGATGCAAATTAGCGCCATGAGTTTGCCTTACACAATGAGGAGGCCATTTCTCAAAATGTATACTTCCGGCGGGATGCCAGTCCATTGAAGCAATAACCGTTGGAAATAACGGGATAAGATTATTAATTACCGGCACTACAAGCTCACCCTCTTTTACCTCAAGAGCACCTCCGGTACAAAAATCATTCTGTACATCTACAATTAATAATGCGTTCATTTTTATTGATGTTTATATGAATACGAATTTTTAAAAATAATTATTCAATGTCCGAAGACTCCCTGCAATCCATTGTTTTATCGTTCAGACATGTTTACGATCCATATATGTTTAAAAAATTTTTCTAAAATTAAACATATTTTTGATTTGCAGGGTTATTTTTTGAATTATAACATTTTTGACCTGATGTTGTTTATCAGTGAAGTACGCATATCAAGTACTTTCTTACTTATACCTACTTTATAAATATGAGGAAATTCAAAACGTTTATGCTCAGGATTCAATTTTGACATAACTTCCTTAACATAACCGGCAGCCTCATATGGTGAAGGTAGTTTATTAAGAAGTTTTCCATTTTCCATTATTTTTTCTAACAATACGACACTTTTAAGGTTTTCAACCGATGAATGTTTATAGGTTTGATAAGGATGATAAATGATTTTCAGATCAGTCTCTCCTTCCAAAGCGACCCCATCAGCATACATCATGCCATCCTCATCATAAAAGCGGTGTACATTCTTAATTCCGGGTAATATCATTTTCTCAAGGTTCTCTGAAATTTTCATTCTGGGTTTTCCATCGCTTTCAGTTAATTTATAAACACCATCAAGTGCAGCATCTTCCTGTCCTGTTATCAATCGGGTTCCAACCCCAAAAAAGTCAATAGGGGCATCCTGTTCAAGTAAACTTCGGATTACATATTCGTCTAACTGGTTCGAACAACTAATTTTAACATAATGTAAACCGGCCTCATCCAGCATTTTTCGCGCCCTTTTGCTCAGATATGCAAGGTCGCCGCTATCAAGACGAATTCCCTGTAATCTGTGACCTTTTGCTTCAAGTTCAAGGCCAATAGTAATTGCATTGGGAATACCCGTTCGTAAAGTGTCATAAGTATCTACCAGCAAATAACACTTATCAGGATAAATCTCAGCAAAAGCCCTGAAAGCGCTCAGTTCATCATCAAAGCTCTGAATCCATGAGTGAGCTTGTGTTCCTGATGATTCTAACCCAAAAGCATAAGCACCGAACACGTTTGAAGTGCTGTTAAATCCACCAATTATAGCTGCTTTGGAAGCGAGTATACTGCCGTGTGCCTGAGCCCGACGCAAACCAAAATCAGTTAAAAGACGATTCCCGGCAACCATACGTATCCTGTGAGCTTTGGTAGCAATAAGCGAAGAAAAATTCACATAATTCAATAAAGCTGTTTCAATAAGCTGAGTTTCAACCAGATTACCTTCAACTCTAATTATTGGCTCTACAGGAAATACTACTTCACCTTCGCGGGGGGTATAAATATTGCCCTTAAATGTGAATGATTCAAGATATTCAGTAAACTTTTTTTCAAACCCGATCGATTCAAGATATTCGCAATCTACTTTGCTAAACCTGAGATTTTCGAGGTAATCTGCAATTTCACTAAGACCGGCAAAAATCACATAAGCTCCTTTAAACGGGTTCTTTCGAAAAAAATAATCAAAAGTTGCTTTCACATGCTGTTTGCTACTAAGCAAATAACCCTGAGCCATTGAAAGCTGATAATGATCAGTATATAAACCTGAGTGTTCCTTTAATAAATTCATATAAAAATTTTTAAGGGCACAAAGGTAAGGTATTTAGTAAGGATAGAAGTTAATAAAGTGCCTGGACTTCAATTAATCCCAAACCCTAAAAAAATAGGGAATAGAAAAATTTAGAAAAACCACATTATTATTTGTTTATGTGGTTTTTTTGTTGTTATTTTGCATTACCTAATTAGGTAATATTTAAAAATAATATAAA
>Ga0302243_1000351_pt1 | contig 43661 bp, 45 predicted proteins | sample AAG_UR_Met_MG_FD_193514 | JGI IMG/M metagenome (GOLD analysis project Ga0302243, IMG submission 193514) | Enriched activated sludge microbial communities from anaerobic digester in WTTP, New Holstein, Wisconsin, United States - AAG_UR_Met | ecosystem: Engineered > Bioreactor > Anaerobic >... | reverse complement strand
ACCTTCATACGTCATTTCTTCATATATTACGCCCGGAATTTCGCCTGTTCCTCTTTGAATCGCCTTTTTGATATTATCCTGAGGCATATTTGCTTCTCTGGCATCAGCAACTGCTTTTCTCAATCTGGCGTTATTTTCAATTACTCCTCCGCCTTCTTTTGCGGCAACAACCATTTCCCTTATTATTTTTGTAAAAACCTTACCTCTTTTTGAATCTGTTGCAGCTTTTTTGTGTTTAATACTGGCCCATTTATTATGACCTGACATACCTGACTCCCTTTATTTTAATATCTTATTTTAAAAATTTGATCGCCTTTTCCGCTGAAAGCCCTTCTCATTACTTTTTTGCCGTTCACATATGTGTCTATATACATAGGGATTTCAGAATTATTATTACTGTATATTTTTGTATCGCCGTCTAATTTGTTATTTTTATATTTTTCAATTTTATTAATTGACCCGTCTTCATAATAAATTTTTGAATCTCCCTGCAACAGTCCCTGCGAATAATTATATTGGTATTTTAAAGTTCCGTTAGGATGATATTCCTTACTGATACCTTCTTTTTTACCTCTGTAATATTCTATTTCTATTCTAGGAGTACCTGTCACAAAATATTCTTTGTAAGTCCCGTCCAATTCTCCGTCAGTGTATTGTGCGGACGAAAGATATGTGCCTGTAGCGGAATATTTTTTGAGAGTACCGTTCAAAAGTCCGTCCTTGTACGATGCTTCCGTTTTCTTATTTGAATTGTCATAAAATTCTCTTACCTGCCCGTCTAAAAGTCCGTTCTTATAATTTTTCACAAACGCAAGCTGACCGTTAGGATAATATGATTTGTTTACGCCTTCAAGTTTGCCGGCATTGTAATTTATCTCAGCCATCAGTTTTCTTTCCATATCGTACTGCTTAACCAAACCGTTAGGCATATCTCCAGTAAAAGAAGAAACTTCTCCTTTGTCGTTTAATGTTTCTTTGGCAATGACTTTCTCGTTTAAAACGTATTCATATTCTTTAGGTTTTCCGTCGGAAACAGCTACAAGCCTCTTTTCAACAAAGACAGCCGCAGCATCGGCTATTTCATCGCCGCTTTCCGTGACCGTCATCGAGGTCGTCACTACAGGTTCGTCAATAACAGGAACTTCTTTTTTTTGCGCAGATGAACATGCTGATAAAAACGATATGACCATAATTGAAAAATATATGTATATGTTTTTCAATATTTTACCCCTTTGTTTTTATTTTTTAATTTTCTGTGTTCAAAAACTTTAAGTTCCAAAACTGCTTTTTGCAAATCATGCTCCGCTATTTCGGAAGAAATTTTATCCTTCTTTTTTAACTGCTCTTCGGCGTACAACTTTGCTTCCTTGATTTTCTGCTCGTCTATTTCATCTGACCTCATCGCAAAATCGGCGATAATACTGACGGTATTTTCTGAAATTTCCAAAAATCCGCCCATAATCGCTATGAATTTTCTTTCCCCGTCCTGTTCTATTTCCACTTCGCCGCTTGAAAGTTTTGTAATAAGCGACGTATGCCCGGCAAGTATTGTTATTTCTCCTGCAAGAGTAGGGCATTTTGCAAGCGAAACCTGTCCGCTGAAAACGGAACCTTCCGGAGATAAAATATCCAATTTGAAAGTATTTGTCATTTAGAAGCTCTTTTTATAACATCTTCTATAGTACCGGCCATATAAAAATTCTGTTCGGAAATATTATCATATTTACCTTCTATTATTTCCTTAAAGCCTTTTATCGTATCTTCAAGTTTTACATATTTACCGTCAAAGCCGGTGAACGTCTCGGCAACAAACATAGGCTGAGTCAAAAATTTTTGAATTTTTCTTGCTCTTGAAACTGTTAACTTATCTTCATCTGACAATTCGTCCATACCTAAAATTGCAATAATATCCTGCAAATCTTTATATTTCTGGAGAATTTTTTTAACATTCATCGCAACGTCATAATGTTCCTGTCCTACATTGTTAGGATCAAGAAGCCTTGATGATGACGTCAGAGGATTTACGGCAGGATAAAGCCCCTGCTCTACTATCGCTCTGTCGAGGGTAATAGTTGCGTCCAAATGAGAAAATATGGTTACAGGCGCAGGATCCGTATAATCGTCCGCAGGAACATAAATAGCCTGCACTGACGTAACTGATCCTTTATTTGTAGAAGCTATTCTTTCCTGAAGCTCACCCATATCCTGGGCAAGATTCGGCTGGTATCCTACCGCTGAAGACATTCTTCCGAGCAGTGCGGAAACTTCGCTTCCCGCCTGAGCAAATCTGTAAATATTATCTATAAAAAGAAGAACATCTTCCCCTTTTTGATCTCTAAAATGTTCTGCCATTGTCAATCCGGTCAAAGCAACTCTCATTCTGCTTCCCGGAGGTTCATTCATCTGCCCGAACACTAAAACCGTTTTATCCAAAACATTTGATTCTTTCATTTCGATCCATAAGTCGGTTCCCTCTCTTGTTCTTTCTCCGACTCCGGCAAAAACAGAATGTCCCTCATGCTCCATTGCTATATTTCTTATAAGTTCTTTAACGACAACCGTTTTTCCGACTCCGGCTCCTCCGAAGATTCCTATCTTTCCGCCTTTTGTAAAAGGAGAAATCAAATCTATGACTTTTATACCGGTTTCCAAGACTTCCGGAGTAGTTTTCTGTTCCGAAAGCGCAGGTGAAGGTTTGTGGATAGGAGCAAATTCGCTTGAATCTACAGGTTCCAGACCGTCAATAGGGTTTCCAAGCACGTTAAATATTCTGCCCAGCGTTTTCTCTCCGACAGGAACTGAAATAGGAGCATTTGTTCTTAAAACCTTCTGTCCCCTTTTCACACCGTCCGTAGAGCCAAGCGCAATCGCTCTTACTTCAAAATTATCCATCTGGAACATCGTTTCCAAAACAAGTTTTGAACCGTCTTTATTAACAAGAGTAAGTGCCTCATATATATCCGGCGTTTCATCCTGAAACCGTAAATCAACAACAGGCCCCTGAACTCTGATAACAAAACCTTCGCCTTTTTTAAAATTGTCTTTTACCATTTTCCATTCCTTTGCTTTTTAAATCGCATTCTTGATTTGCCCGTTAGCCAAATCCAATATTTCGTTCGTAATTTTTTCCTGTCTGGATTTATTGTAAACCATCGTCAGAGAAGAAGAAATCTCGTTAGCATTTTCTTTTGCATTGCTCATGGATGCCATTCTTGCAGCCTGTTCGCTGGCATACGCATTCATAAGTATATCATAAAAAATAACTTCAAAATAATAAGGAATTAAACTTTTAAAAACTTCAGATGAAGAAGGTTCAAAAATATGATCGCCTTTATTAATAAAATTCTCATCTTTCTGTATAGGAGCTAAAATTTTTGCTGTAGGTTCCTGAACCAAACGATTCTTAAAATACGTATAGATAACCTCAACCGAGGATACTTTTTTATCGCGGTAAAATTCCTGAATAATCTTTAACATAGGAAAAATGTCGGCATATTTCGGGAAAAGCGTTCCCATATTGAAAGAAGCTATTACATTGTATCCGTTCTTAATGCAAAAAACCTGAGCCTTCTTTCCTATAGCTACCACATAATCCTGTTTTGAAACATTATTTGAAACCTGTTTAAAAATGTTAGCCAAAAGTCCGCCGCATAACCCTTTATCCGGAGAAATTACATAAACAAGCTTACTGTTTATATTTTTCTTTTTGACTTCCAGAAAATAAGAGGTTAACGAATTTTCGTTATTCTCGGCTAAAATTTTCTGAACTATGTATTTTACTCTTTCCGCATAAGGTCTGTTTTTTTCAACCGCATTCTGGGCTTTCTTGATTTTTGACGCGGCAATCATCTCCATAGCCTTTGATATCTGGGCTATGCTGTTTGCCGTCTTTATTCTCTTTTTGATCTGTTGTAAACTTTCAGCCATTATAAATCCCGTTAAATTAACGTTTTCTTAAATTCAGATATAGCTTTTTTCAATTCTTCCAAAACAGCTGCGTCAATTTTTTTATTCTCCGAAATTTTCGAAACCAAATCTTTATTGTTTAATTTTATAAAATCAATAATTTTTCTTTCTATTTCCATAACTTTTTCTACAGGAACATCGTCCAAACAGCCTGAAGTGGCAGAATATATCGCGATTATTTCAGACGCTTCGTCATACGGATTATATTGAGGCTGTTTTAAAATTTCGGTTAAAACTTTACCTCTGTTTATTTTCGTTAATGTCTCATCGTCAAGATCGCTTCCGAATTGTGCGAAACTCTGAAGCTCTCTGAACTGGGACAATTCAAGACGAACAGGTCCTGCAAGCTGCTTCATAGGTTTTGTCTGGGCTGCTCCTCCGACTCTTGAAACCGACAAACCTACGTTTAACGCAGGTCTTACGCCGGCGTTGAACAAATCGCCTTCAAGATAAATTTGTCCGTCTGTAATGGATATAACGTTTGTAGGGATATAAGCTGAAACGTCATTTCCCTGCGTTTCTATTATAGGCAGCGCCGTAAGCGTTCCGCCTCCGTTTGCATCAGACAGTCTGACGGCTCTTTCAAGAAGTCTTGAATGCAAATAAAAAATATCTCCGGGATATGCCTCTCTTCCGGCCGGCTTTCTTAACAGCAAAGACAGCTGTCTGTAAGCCCAGGCATGTTTCGTTAAATCATCATAAACTACCAAAACGTCTTCGCCTTTTTCCATAAAATATTCGCCGATTGCGCAAGCTGCAAAAGGAGCAATATACTGCAAAGAAGCGGAATCGGAAGCCGTTGCCGAAACGACAACCGTATAATCCATAGCTCCCGTTTCTTTAAGTCTTGCCACTATCGAAGCTATGTTAGATCTCTTTTGTCCGATTGCGCAATAAATGCAGATAACTCTTTTAAGGCCCAAATCAAGTTTTTTCTGGTTTATTATAGTATCAATGGCTATAGCCGTTTTTCCGGTATTTCTGTCTCCGATTATAAGTTCTCTTTGTCCTCTTCCGATAGGAATCATGGAATCAATTGCCTTAATACCTGTTTTGACAGGTCTGTCAACAGGACTTCTTTCAATGATTCCGGCTGCAATTTTCTCAAACGGATATAATTTGCCGTCATCAATTTTTAATTCTTTCTCATCCAGAGGAGTACACATAGGATCTATTACTCTTCCGATTAACTTATCGGAAACCGTTATTCCCAAAATTTTGCCGGTAGTTGAAACTTTCATTCCTCTTGTAATTTCAGCTTCGGACAATAAAACTATATATACAGCATCTTCGTCCAGATTTAACACCAGACCTTTTGCTTTATTTTCAAATTCAACTTCTTCTCCGTAACCTACGCTTGAAAGTCCGGTTGCTTTCACAATACCGTCGCCGACTGTTTCAACGACGCCGTAATTTACAAGTTCCGGATTAATATCTACCGAATAAAGTTTTTCCTCTATTTGTTTTATAAGTTCTTCTGGTTTCATAATCTCTCTTTTATACCTTTCATTATTTTTACAATCATAGCCGAGACGGTATAGTCTAGTATATAATCGCCGAATTCAAGTTTAATTCCGGCACCGATTTCTTTATCATCTCTTATGTAAACAATATTCTTATCCCGGAACATTTGGCGAATTTTATTTTTTACCTCATCAGAAGGCTCTCCGGCATATTTTGCAATAACTGTAAATTCTTTTATTTCAGCAGACAGATATTTCACAAACAGTTTCATCTCGGCTTTGGTTAAATTGTTTAAAAGCCATTTAGAAACGTTCTCGGATATTTCACCTTCCGATACTATCGCCTGCGCAAATTGTTTAATTTGTTGTTTTTTCATAACCGCCGCGCTCAATCTTATCTACAGCTTTAGCTAAAACTGCATTTTTTTCTTCTTCAGTAAATATCTCAGACAAAATTTTAGAAACAATTTTCTTAGATAAATCAACCGAAATTTCGCCTACCTGTCTGTTTGCTTTGTCAAACTCGTCTTTTGCAAGTTTCTTCGCATTATCTACGATATCAACCGCCTGTTTTTTTGCATCTTCTGAAGTTTTCTGCTTAAGCAGCTCGGCAGACATTTTTGTATTTTCTAAAATTTTATCGGCATTAACTTTTGCGTCTTTCAAAATATTGACTTTTTCATTGCCTGCATCCAAAAGGACTTTTTTTGCATTTTCGGCATCATCAAGCCCCTGCTTGATTTTTTTATTTCTTTCTTCAAGCATCTGTAAAACAGGTTTATACAAAAACAACTTTAAAATAAAAAATAAAATTATAAAGTTGACAATTTGTGCTATAAAAAGTTTAGGTTCTAAACCTAATAAATTAAATATTTCCATAGTTTACTTCATAAATGCGAAAATTAAAGAATAAATGGCTATAGCTTCCGCAAATGCCATTGCAATAAGCATGTTGACCATTATTTTTCCGGATGCTTCAGGATTTCTTCCGATAGCTTCTACCGCTTTTGCTCCTATAAAACCGATTCCTAAACCAGGGCCTAAACTTCCAACCGCAATAATAATACCGCCAGTCAATGTGATTGTCATACTTCCTCCTAATGTTTTTCAGTCAAAATATTCATAAACGCCATTGTAAGCATTGCAAAAACTATAGCCTGTATCAAAGCAACCATTACTTCCAGCATCATAAACGGTATCGGAACTCCGAAAGCCATCATTGAAGACATCGTCCCCAACACGACTTCTCCCGCTAAAATATTGCCGAACAAACGGAATGCCAAAGAAATAATTTTTGTAAATTCTCCGATAAATTCCAGCAGACCGACAAACAAAAATATCGGGAACATTTGAAAAGATATAAATCTTCCGATATAACTTTTTACGCCGGTATATTTAACCGCATAGAAATGGGTCATAACTATCGACGTAATTGCAAAAGCCGCCGTTAAATTCAAATCGCTTGTGGCAGTCCTTAATAAAGGAACTCCCTCTTCGGAAAGATTGCCCAAAGGATGAAATCTTATCGATTCAAACCCAGGAAACAAACCTATTATGTTGGCTATAAAAATAAAAATGAAAAAAGTTAAAACCCACGGATAAATAAAAGAAACTCTTGAACCGGCGATATCTTTCGTCGAATCGTAAAAATATTCAACTACGGATTCCATAATATTTTGAAACATCTTAGGATACAGAGACATCGTAAATCTGAAAACAAGCACCAGCGATACAATTATTAAATCAGTAATAACTGTCGTTACAATCGTGTTTGTTACCGGAAAACCGGCAACGGTAAATAATATTTCAGGCGCTAAATTCATACAATACCCTAAGGCATAAATTCTCTCAGTAAATAATGGTTAAATTTTACAACTTATAGTTAATAATTGTCAATAAAATACATTCACGGATTAAGCGGCGTTTTTCATAAAGATTTTTTATTTTCCGAAAATAAATTTCAATTATCAAAAAAAACTTTATAATTAAAAAACAAAAGCGGTATTTAATAAATAAAATACCTCATACCACAAAAGCGTACGATGCAAAAAAACGCCTATTTGTGTTCTTCAGTTTATATTATGTTTTTATAAAACAAACTTTTCGACTGATTTGGTATTTTGGTCTATTATAGGTTTTTTTTAACAAAATTGCAACAGAGATATATATGAAGTTTTCTTCTGTTGCAATTTTAATTTATGAAATTTTTAAACTCTACGGAAAAACGGGCATGAAAAAACTGGAGCTGATCGGGATTGAACCGACGGCCTCTTCGTTGCGAACGAAGCGCTCTCCCAGCTGAGCTACAGCCCCAGAAAAATTAATTTTGAAAAAGTTTTCTTACAGATTCTTCCTTATACCCTATAATGTAATCATTGTCAAGTTTCAACACGGGAAAAGTTTCATTTTCTTTAAGCGCAGACATAACCTTAACGCTCTCTTCGTCACTCAGCAGGTCGACATAAATTTCTTCAAAATCAACATTCATTTCTTTAAGAAGTTTTTTAGTTTTGGAACACCAAAAACAAGTACTTAAAGAATACAAAATTACTTTCTTATATTTTTTCATTTGAGCATCCTCTGCATTGTTTTCCGTTCCAACAATGAGTGCATAAATCTTTTTCAGGCAGGCCTATAGCCTCTATCATATCTTCCAAAATCTGATATTTCAATGAAGTAATATTCAAATATTTTCTGATTATATCGACCATTTTTGCATATTTTTCAGTCGTATGATCTAAATATTCGGAAACATCTTCAATATCTTTTCCTTCAATCTCTTTTATTGCTCTTCTTGTCACCAGTTCGCTGTTTGTTCTTGTCGAGTTCGCATATATACACGGGAACATTAACGGAGGACAGGCAGGTCTTACGTGTATTGCTTTTGCTCCGGCATTCCATAGTTTTTCAACGGTAAAGTTTTTCAGCTGAGTGCCTCTTACGATAGAATCTTCAAGCAAAACCAGACTGTTGCCGTTAATTACTTCTTTTATTGCTACCAGTTTCATTTTTGCCGTGATATTTCTCAGGTGCTGCGTCGGCGGAGCATAGCTTCTGCCGTATGTCGGCGTATATTTTACAAGAGGCCTTCTGAAAGGAAGCCCTGATTCCATTGCATAGCCGACAGCATGGGCAAGACCGGAATCCGGAACACCCGCAACCAAATCCGCATCTATTCCTTTATCTCTTTTTGCAAGAAGCCTGCCGCTTTTTTCCCTTATTATTTCGGAATTCAGTCCTTCATAATTTGATGCAGGAAAACCGGTATATATCCACAGGAAAGAACAAACCTGTTTTGTATTATGACCTTTATCAAGTATTTTAATCCCGCTTTCATTCATTAACACTATTTCTCCGGGATTTAAATCTCGAATAGTTTCATATCCCAAGTTTGAAAAAGAACACGTTTCCGAACATACGGCAAAAGAATCTTCATTTTTACCGAGCACCAAAGCCGTTCTGCCGAAAAAATCCCTTGCGACATAAATTCCCTGTCTTGTTAAAATAAGCAAAGAACAGGAGCCTTTTATTTTGCTAAAAACTTTCTTTATACCGTTTTCTATGGTATCTTCGTCGGCAATTATTCTTGCGACAAGTTCTGTGCTGTTAACGTGAAATTTGCTGAACTCGCTGAAACAAACACCGTCTTTCATCATTTCGTCCGCAAGAGACTCGACATTTACGATTCTTCCTGATGTCACAATACAAAATTCTCCGACCTTTGATTTAATATAAACAGGCTGTTCTTCCAAGTCGCTTACGCAGCCTATTCCCATATTGGTTTCAAAGTCTTTTGTACTGTCAAAAAATTTATCTCTGAAATTCGCGTTATTCATACGGTGGATAAATCTGGCAAAATCCTGCCCGAGAACAGCAAGACCTCCGTATTCGGAACCCATATGCGCGTGATAATCAGTTCCGTAAATAAGCATTTCCGCACAATTTTGTTTTGAGGCAACAGCAAATAAACCGCTCACGTCTCCCCCTAAATTAAGCCATTATCTTTAAAACTGTAATAATCATTGTCTGTAACAATTATATGATCAAGCAAAAAGACATCTATTGTTTTCAACGCTTTTAAAACCGCTTCAGTAGCTATTATATCATTTTGCGACGGTTTGCATGTTCCGCCGGGATGATTATGTGATATGATAACGGATGTCGCATTATTATCCAAAGCCATTTTTGCAATCTCTCTGGGATAAACCGCAGACTTATTGACAATTCCCTTAGTAACCGTTTTATAATCTAAAATTTTATTTGCCGCATTCATAAATATCGCATAAAAATTTTCTTTTTTTGAAGAGCCTATAACCGATTTCAAAAAGGCGATAACGTCTTTGGGAGAAGATACTTTTTCCTTTTGTCTTATTTCAAACTCGGAATATTTTACGGCAAAATTTTTCAAAAAAGAAATAAAAACGGCAGAATGTTCCCCTATACCGGCTTTCTTTAATTTTATTAAATCTTTATAATCGGCATTCAAAAGATCCTTAAAACTGCCGAAATATGCTATAAGTTTTTTTGCCGTTTGCTTAGTATCTTTACGCGGCAGAGCGAAAGTTAACGCAAATTCCAAAACTTCATAATCCTGCCAATTCTCGAACCCGGAATTTAAAAACTTTTCTTTTATTCTCTTTCTGTGTCCGGCTGCGTATTTTTTTCTATCATTGGTTTCCATATGTATCCGTTAGTAACAGGTAATATAACATCTCTTGAAAAAGCTGTTTTAGAAAATTTTGTTCCTGTCGGAGACTGCCTTCTCTTATACTCAGATAAAAACAAAAGTTTCATTACTTTATCTAAAATATCTTTGGAAATTCCCGAATTGATTATTTCGTTGTAAGTCATTTTTTTATCAATCATTTTTTCTAAAATATCATCTAATATATCGTATTCAGGCAAGGAATCGGAATCTTTCTGATTATCTCTCAGTTCGGCCGTCGGAGGTCTTTTAATTATTGTTTCCGGTATAACGGCAGAGACTGAATTTCTGTAATGCGATAAATTGTAAACTTCTTTTTTAAACAAATCGCCTATAGGAGAATATCCTCCTGCGGCATCTCCGTAAAGAGTGCTGTATCCAACGGCATCTTCAGATTTGTTGCATGTGCATAAAGCTAAATAACCGAATTTATTTGACAGCGCCATAAGGAAATTGCTTCTTATTCTTGCCTGCAGGTTTTCTTCGGACGAATCTTGTTCTTTCCCTTCAAAAACGGACGCCATAGTTTTTATATAAGAACCGTAAATATCATCCAAAGGAAGAACGATTGTTTTTACCTGAAGTCTTGAACAAATATCTTCCGCATACAAATTTGATTCCTTAGATGTATGCCGAGAAGGCATTAAAACGCCCAAAACATTATCTTTTCCCATTGCGTCAACGGCAATTGCCAGGGTTAACGCGGAATCTATTCCGCCGCTTACTCCCAATACGCATTTTTTAAAACCGTTTTTCCCGCAATAATCCCCAAGCCCCGAAACAGCCGCTTCATACATTTCTTTTTCTGCAGAAATATCTTCTTTTTCCGCATCTGAGCCGTCAGTATCAAAAACGATGAAATCTTCTTTAAAATTTGCGGCTAACGCCTTAAAGCTCCCGGTTTTGGATACATACAAACTTCCTCCGTCAAAAACATAACCGTCATGAGCTCCCGCCATATTAACGTAAGCTACGTCAACGGCATTATCGACGGCAGACTGTCTTAAAACATTTTTTATTTCGGAACATTTTCCTTTATAATACGAAGAACAGCTTGTTACAATAACAATATCTATACCAAGCCATGACGCTTTTTCTATATTTTTTTTAACTGAATCTGCACTGTCTGCAATTACGCACGCAATATTTTTACCGCTTATTTTAAAAACGTTTGAAAAACCGGAAAATTTAAAATATTTTTTATCGTCAAAATCAGAGTCATCCAAGATATCTTTTGAAGCAACCGTAGACATATTGTCGTCGTGAAACAAAGCGACGGCGTTTATAAGATTTTTATTAAATTTATCATTTGTTATCACGCCGCAAAGAGTATGTATCGGCGTTCTTGATGTTATGAGTTCCATTGCCTTATAACTTGCCAGAATAAAATCCTTATTCTTGAATAAATCATAACCGTAACCGCCGACTACGCAAAATTCAGGAAAAACAATAAGCTCAGCCTGTTCGTCTTCAGCTTTGCGGGCCAGCTGCAAAATTTTTTCCGTATTTTCCGCTATTTTGCCGACCGTCTGATTTACCTGCGCCAACGCTATTTTCATTCTATTTCAACCTTCTTTCTGTTTTGTTTTTTTTCGGAATTGTTTTTTTTATTTTCAAGTATTTTTTCTTTTGCTCTTTTGGACCTTTTACGTTTCTGCCGTCTCATTTTTTCTATTTCTTTTATTTTTTTGCTCTGCATTCCAAGGACTTCGGTTTCTATCGATTCCGCCAGCATTTTTCTTGCCTCATATCTGTTCAAAAGCTGAGTCCTGTGCTTCTGGCATTTAATTTCCGTCATAGTCGGAATATGCTTAAGATACACGCAAGTAGCCACTTTGTTTAAATTCTGTCCGCCGTGACCGGAAGAATGTATAAACTTCTCAACAATGTCGCTTTCTTTAATATTGAATTTTTCAAATTTTTTTTCGAGTTCTTTTTGTTTTGCAGCGCTTATGCCGAAATTGATCATACTTTAATATCTAACCCCTGCAAGAGATAAATCTCGTTTGAGTTTTTGCAGACCCTCGAATTTAAAAGCGGATATGTTCATTTCCCTGGCTTTTTCAACATTAATCTGCAAATCATCCGTAAAAAATATTTTTTCAGGCTCTACGTTATAAAAATCAATTGTTTTCCTGTATATTTCTTTTTCAGGCTTTCTGGCGTCCATCTTATAAGATAAGTGATAATTGGTAAAATATCCAAAAATGTGCGGATATCTATTTTTTAAAAATTGAAAGTGCAAATCATTAGTATTTGAAAGAAGAGACAAACTATAATTTTTTGACAGTAAAGCCAAAAAATCGGCTACGTCATTAAACGGAGTGAAAATATCGTTCCATATATTACAAAATTCACTGTAGGGAATTTTCATATCCAAAGCATTGCTTACTTTGTCATAAAAATTTTCAGAAGAAATCCGCCCTTTTTCATATTCGGCGATAATTTCCCAGTGTTCCAGAAGTATTCTGTCTATATCTTTATACGGCTTTGCCGAAGACTTAGAAAAACCGACTGATAATTTACTTATATCAAAATCAAAGATAACTTTTCCTAAATCAAAAACAATAACGTCTATGGTCATGATAGCAAAACTCCAACTGCCGACTCCGGTAAAAAGACTTATCCTTTCAGAGCTCCGGCGGCAATACCTTTAACGATATGCTTCTGCATAAGCAGATATATTATTACTATAGGAATTGTAGCTATTGTCAAACCGGCCATTAACAACGGATAATCCGTAATAAATGTCCCCTGAAAAACCATCAAACCTCTTTGTATAGGCATTTTTGCTTTATCCTGCAAAACAACAAGGGCAAGCAAGAACTCGTTCCAAATGGCAAGACACTGAAGGATAACAAGCGTGGCTATTGCAGGCTTTGCAAGAGGCAGAGCTATTCTCCAATAAATGCCGAATCTTGAACAGCCGTCTATAAGAGCAGCTTCTTCTATTTCTTTAGGCAAATCTTCAAAAAACGACCTTAATAAAAATAATCCGAAAGCGAGAGCTCCGCTTATGTAACACAACAGCAAACCTGTTCTGGTATCAAGCAGCGCTAATTTTTTCAAAAGCAAATATAACGGAACAAAAACACCAGGTATCGGAATTAAAAGAGTAGAAATCAATAAATAAAAAAGAAAATTCTTTCCCCAGAATTCAAGTCTTGCGAACCCGTAAGCGGCCATGGAAGTAATCAAAACTATTGCTGAAACGCCTACTACTGTATATATAACGCTGTTCAGGAAGTACATCCCGAATTCCGCTTTAACAAAAGCGTCTACATAGTTGCTCCATTGCCATACTTCAGGAAGCAACGTCATTTTTGTAAATATTTCTTCCTGTGTTTTTAAAGACGACGACAACATCCAAAAAACCGGAAATATACAAGTAACTGCCACTGCTAAAAGTATTGCATGCGTAATAAAATCTAAAATTTGTTTTTTTGTTTTAAATGAATTCATTTTTAATTACCTGTTAAATTTTTTACTTACATAGAGCTGGAAAAAAGACACTACCAGCAAGACAAAGCCGAATATAATAGCCATTGCCGTAGAATATCCAAACTCTCCGTTGCTCATATACTCATATATCTTTGTTATAGGAACATGAGTATGTCCTGCAGGTCCGCCTCTGGTCATGGAATATATTAAATCAAATATCTGCATTGAACCCAAAATCGTTAAAATCGTTACAAGCGTAAAAACAGGTATCATACAAGGAACCGTTATGTTTTTAAACTGCTGCCATTTATCTGCCCCGTCAACTTCTGCAGCTTCGTATAATTCAACCGGTATTGTCTGCAAACCGGCCAAAAGAATAATAAATCCGTATCCGAAACCTTTCCACATATGAACTATGGCAACTGAAGACAATGATGTTTTTACTTCGGAAAGCCATGCAAAATCCTTAAAATTCTCAAAGCCTAAAGACATCAGCCAATGATTCAAAATTCCGAAATTTCCGTCATAAACAAATTTCCATATTAATCCTACGACAATACCCGAAAGAACAGGCGGAAGGAAAAATATAACTCTGTATATGTTTCCGCCTCTTATCTGTCTGTTTACCAGTATTGCCAGCAACAGCGCCAAGCCGTTCTGCAAAGTCAATGACAATAATGTCACGTAACCTGCATTTAACATTGACTTCCAAAAAGCAGGATTATTAAAAAGAATATGCTTATATTGCGCAAATCCGACGAATAACATATCTTTATCTATACCGTTCCACTGATAAAAACTCAGCTGGAAAGTTCTGATTAAAGGATATAAATTAAACACCAGAAATAATACCAATGCAGGCATTATAAACATCATGTTTAATGTTTTTTCTCTAGGAGATATATTCATATTATTTCTCTACCTTCATTTGTCTTTCTTTTTCCGCCTGAACTTCTTCAGCCGCCTGTTTAGGTGTTTTTTCCCCTATAATAACAGACTGTAAATTCGTATTGATATAATTTGTAACCTGCCAAGATTCTATCATAGGAAGATTTTCAAAAGTCTGATCGATACTCTTTGAAAACTCTTTCAATATTTCAGGCAAATCCTGTGCGCTTTCTTTATTTGAAGGAATATTTAACGTTTCTTTGGCAAGGAACGACTGCTGTTCTCTTTGAGTAAACCATTTCAAAAATGCTATCGCTTTATCTTTTTTAGGAGACATTGCGTTAACAAACATTGATGATCCGTCTCCTCCGAAAACCAACAAAGGATATTTTGCGTCAGGCAATGAAGGAGGATACATAATTCCGTATTGTAAAGAAGGGTTCATAGATTTGTAAACGTTTACGCCCCATGAACCGTTCAAAGCCATTGCCGCTTTTCCTGTAGCAAAAGTTCTTTCCGCATCTTTATTTATCATTGTAACGATTCCTGAAGCAAACATTTTATTTTCTTTCATTTCATTGAAAAGTTCAAAAATCTTAATCCATCTAGGATCCGTATAAGGAATTTTTCCCTGAATAGTATCAAGAATTCCCTGCTTTCCGAAAAGATTCCACTGATAAGAAGATGCCAGCGAACCTACAAGCCATGCTTCGCCGAATCCGCTCACAAAAGGCTGAATTCCGGCAGCTCTAAGTTTCTTGCCGGCTTCAATGAATTCATTCCATGTTTTAGGAGGTTTATTAGGGTCAAGTCCTGCTTTTGCAAACAAATCTTTATTGTAGTATATCATCAGAGAACTTACGTCTAACGGAACTCCGTAATATCCAGGTTCTACACCCCATTCATTATTTTTCTCAAACATATTCTGAACTAATGATTTTTCAAAAAATACGTCTTTCCATCCCTTGTTCATTTCGTCGTTTAAGTTTTCAATGAAACCTGCTTTTATATAAGAAGCCAATTCTCTTTTATCGCTTAAAGGATTGAAAATATCAGGAAGAAGCTGTCCGCTTGCGGCAGCGGTAATTTTATTTTTATACACATCGGTAGGCGCATATGTTTCAAAAATAACTTTGACCCCGGTTTCTTTGTAATACTGGTCTGCCAATTTTTCAAAAGCCGCCTGTCTGTCTGTCATCCAATGCCAAACTTTAACAGCTGATTCGTCATTTTTTGAACTTTCTTTTTTACCGCAACCCGCCACTGTCAAAAACAAACAACAGAAAAAGACTTGCACAAATAAGAAAAATCTCCCTCTAAACATACAACCCCCACGCACTTTTTATAAAATTATTTTTATTTTTAATAAAATGATATTTTGATATTTTAACAAATTTTAAACATCACAGTCAATTTATTATTTTCGGCGAATTTAAAAGCTCCGTAATTTTCTTTGACTATATTATGTATATTTTATATACTTTTTTCATTATTTTAAAAAACAGGAGTCGCTATGTCTAAGCCTTTATCTGTTCTTGAAGAGAAAAGAAAAGAAGCAAAGTCAAGATTAGAGAAAAACGGGTACTTTTCCGACACAAAAATATATGTCGGAATGGCAACTTGTGAAATTGCGGCAGGCTCGGTGCCGGTTATGGAAGTTTTTCAAAATGAACTCAAAAATGAAAAAAACATTTATATCAGCCAAAAAGGATGCGCCGGAAGATGCAATTTGGAACCGACCGTAGAAATTTATCAAAAAGATAAAGAACCGGTAAAATATATCCAGGTAACGCCTGAAAAAGCAAGAGAAATAATAAAAAAACATATTAAAAGCGGGAAAATAATTACCGAATGGGTGGGCAAATAAATGGAAAAACAACTTTTTACCGACAAATTTTCTTATGTATTCGGCGATCAAAAATTTTTTAAGAAACAAAAAAGAATAGCTTTAAAAAACTGCGGGCTTATAGACCCTGAAAATATTGACGATTACATATATGCCGGCGGATATACGGCTCTTGCCAAAGTTCTTACGGAAATGACTCCGGAAGACGTTGTTAAAACCGTAAAAGATTCAGGTTTAAGAGGAAGAGGCGGAGCGGGATTCCCGACAGGAATAAAATGGGAAGCTACGGCAAAGCAGCAAAATGACGAAAAATTCGTAGTTTGCAATGCAGATGAAGGAGATCCGGGCGCTTTTATGGACAGAAGCATAATCGAAGGAGACCCTCATTCAATCGTTGAAGGAATGGCTATAGGAGCATACGCTGTCGGCGCTTCAAAAGGCGTTGTTTATTTAAGGGCAGAATATCCTTTGGCAATAAAAAGACTTCAAAAAGCCATTGAAGACGCAAGAAAAGAGAATTTGCTCGGAAACAATATATTGGAATCGAATTTTTCTTTTGATATGGAAATAAGGCTCGGAGCAGGCGCTTTTGTCTGCGGAGAAGAAACAGCTCTTATGAATTCAATTGAAGGAAAAAGAGGAATGCCAAGAACGAGACCTCCTTTCCCTGCCGTAAGCGGATTATTTGCAAAACCTACATTATTAAACAACGTGGAAACATGGGCAAACATCTCTTCAATTATCATCAACGGAGCCGAATGGTTCTCATCGATAGGAGTCGATAAAAGCAAAGGAACAAAAGTTTTTGCTCTTGCGGGGAAAATAACAAATACAGGTCTTGCCGAAATCCCTATGGGAATGACGTTAAGAGAAATAATATATGAAGTAGGCGGAGGAATTCCGAACGGAAAAAAATTTAAGGCTGTACAGACAGGCGGGCCGTCCGGAGGATGTCTTACGGAAAGCATGCTTGACACAAAAATAGATTACGAATCGCTTACAAAAGCAGGATCGATTATGGGTTCGGGCGGAATGATAATAATAGACGAAACTGCATGTATGGTTAACATTGCCAAATTCTTTTTGGAATTTACGCAGAGCGAATCATGCGGAAAATGCGTTCCTTGCAGAGAAGGAATCAAAAGAATGCTTGAAATTTTGACAAGAATTACCGACGGAGAAGGAAAAACCGGAGATATTGAAAAACTTGAAGAACTCGGCAATATGATAAAAAAAGCTTCTCTCTGCGGGCTCGGACAGTCTGCTCCAAACCCGGTCTTAAGCACAATTAAAAATTTCAGACAGGAATACGAAGAACACGTCGAACAAAAGATGTGCAGGTCTCTTGTATGCGAAAAACTTTTGACATATACGATTAACGATAAATGCATAGGCTGTTCAGCATGCAGAAGAGCCTGTCCGGCCGGAGCAATTGCCGGACTTCCGAAAGAACCTCATACAATTCATCAGGAGCTCTGCATAAAATGCGGAAAATGTTACAGAAGCTGCAAATTTCACGCTATTGACAAGACATCAGTCGCAAAGGAGCAGAAATGAACACGATTAAAGCTTTTATAAACGATAAAGAATATACTATTGATTCAGGGCTTACCATAATGCAGGCATGCGATTCAATAGGAATAAAAATTCCGAGATTATGCTACCATCCTAAACTTTCAATTTCAAGCGGATGCAGAATCTGCATAGTTGAAGTCGAAGGAATGAGAAACTTTGTCGCTTCATGCTCATACCCGATATCTGAAGGAATGAAAATTCACACAAATACCGACGCAGTAAGAAAAGCGAGAAAAGATATTCTTGAATTAATACTGGACAACCATCCTAAGGACTGCAACGCCTGCGTAAGAGACGAAGTATGCGAACTTCAGCAGCTGGCATCAACTATAGGATTAAGAGAAAGGAAATTTGAAGGAGTAAGAAGAGAAAAATATGTTGACGATTCTTCCCCTTCAATAGTCAACAACCATGAAAAATGCATACTTTGCGGAAGATGCGTCAAGGTGTGCTCCCAGATACAAAACATTTCCGCAATTGATTATGCAAACAGAGGTTTTGACACAGTCATAGTTCCCGCATTTAATGACAAAATAGCAAACAGCGTATGCACTTTATGCGGTCAATGCGTAAACGTATGTCCTACGGCGGCGCTTACTGAAAAGAATTACACTCAGGACGTTTTTGCTTTGCTCAATGACAAAACAAAAATAAAAGTCGCGCAGGTAGCTCCTTCGGTAAGAGTTGCAATAGGCGAAGCTTTCGGAATTCCTGCCGGAAACAATATGGAAAGAGAAATCGCCCATGCGTTAAAACTTCTCGGGTTTGATTATGTTTTTGATTCACAATTCTCGGCTGATTTGACTATAATGGAAGAAGCAAGCGAACTCCTTGAAAGATTAAACGGAAAAGGAAAACTTCCTATGATAACGTCCTGTTCTTCAGGATGGATGAAAGCATTGGAACAGTTTCACCCTGATTTAATAGACAACGTTTCAACATGCAAATCTCCTATGTCCATGATGAGCTCAATCGTAAAAACCTATTTTGCAGATAAAATAGGCAGAAAACCTTCAGAAATAGCAAACGTCGCAATAATGTGCTGCGTGGCTAAAAAATACGAAGCCAAAAGACCTGAGCTTGCAATGGAAGACGGAACTCCGGCGACAGACTATGTTATTACAACCAGAGAACTTGCATGGATGATTAAGTCAGCAGGTATTGATTTTAAAAATCTCAAAGGGCAGGATTTTGACGCTCCTCTGGGACTGTCAACAGGAGCGGCGACGATTTTCGGCGTTACGGGCGGCGTAATGGAAGCGGCGATAAGAACCGCTTATGAACTCGCGACAAAGAAACCTTTGGAAAATATTGATATAACGGCAGTAAGAGGAAATGAAGGAATAAAAGAAGGTTCTATAGAAATAAACGGAAAAGAAATAAGAGTCGCCGTTGCAAGCGGACTCGGCAATGCGCACAAATTGCTTGAAATTGTAAAAAAAGATCCTGAAAGATACCATTTTATAGAAATAATGGCCTGTCCCGGAGGATGCATAGGCGGAGGCGGTCAGCCTTATTCGGGTATCAGAGATTTGCCTTTTGATCCTAAACTCGTAAGCGAAAGGGCAAAAGCTCTTTATAAATCCGACGAATTAAATAAAATAAGAAGAAGCCATGAAAATCCTGCGATAATCAAGTTATACGATGAGTTTTTAGGAAAACCTTTAGGAGAGAAATCTCATAAATATCTTCATACTCATTACAAACAAAAATTTCCTAAGGGAATAATTCGCAAAAGCAAGGAGAAATAAAAACATGACTTCACATATACATAACCAGGAAGAAATTAATAAACAAATTAAAGATTTTATCGCAGAGATATTAAAGCAGGACAGACCTGACTCGCATTTAATAACTGTTTTGCATAAAGCCCAGGAACTTAACGGTTACCTTTCAAGAGAGGTCATGGATCTAGTCTCGCAGGAAATGAACATTCCTACTTCAACAATATGGGGCGTTGCGACTTTTTATCATTATTTTAAATTAAATCCTATAGGCAAATACAATATTTCAGTTTGTATGGGAACGGCATGTTACGTTAAAGGAGCCAGTGAAATACTTGAAACTTTAAAAGAAGAATTAGGAATAGGCGTAGGAGAAACGACTGAAGATATGTTGTTCTCCATGCATGAAGCAAGGTGCATAGGCGCCTGCGGACTCGCTCCTGTCGCAATGATAAACGATAAAATATACGGCGAATTGACTCCTAAAAAAATTACGGATATTATAAATAAACTGAGAAAAGAGGAAGAAACAAAATAAAATTATGCCTGTTTAAATAAGGCGCAGATATTTTATTATCGTTTTTTTAATTATATTTTGAATGCGGCGGCAATAATATAGTTTATTGATTCTTTAAATAAAATGAAAAGATTTTTTCTCTCTAACGTATTCTTCCTGCTGATTTTGACTCTGTCTGTATTTACTATATACGGAAAAAGTATTTTCTTCGGTTTTTCATATTATGACGACGATTCGCTTATAATAGACAATGTAAACTATATATCCGACATAAGAAACATACCTTACTTTTTTACGGAATCGTGTTTTCATTCTAAAGATTATTTGTATTACAGACCTCTTTTGACTCTTTCTTTTTCCATAGAGTCATTATTATTTAAGACAAATCCAGAAATATATCACTTTGACAACATTCTCCTTTTTCTTGCAGCCGTATTTCTGATATATATTCTGTTATTGAAACTGAATTTTAATAAAAATCTGTCAAAATTAGTTTGTTTTTTGTTTTCCGTACATCCCGTGTTTACTTCATGCATAGTGTGGATTCCTGCAAGAAACGACACACTGTTCGTAATTTTTTTATGTCTGTCTTTAATTTGTTTTATCAACTATATCAATTTCAACGAAATCAAATTATTTATACTTCAGTGTTTATTTTTTACCGCGGCATTATTTACAAAAGAAACGGCAATTGTTCTGATACCTGTTTATTGTCTGCTGATATACTGTTTTAACTATAAAGTTTCAAAGAAACAAATAATGTATAACCTGTATGTACTGCCGGTAATTCTGCTTGCATATTTTATTCTGCGGGCAAAAGCCGTTCCTGAACCGGATTTAATATATTTTATTGCGAACTGGAAATTATCGGTTACTGAAATTTTGACAGGATTAGCTGCATATACTGATAAATTTTTGTTTCCCGACTATATCCCTGTAATACTGTACAATGTATCTCTTGATACTGGAACAATTATTGTTAACATAGCTGCAATATTAATAATTGTGTTTTTTTGTTACAAAAGATATATAACAAAAAAAACAGTATTATTCGGATTGTTCTGGATAACGGCATTTTTAATTCCTACTTTTATGCAGAGGGAATATGCTTTTTTACTTCACAGATTTATGCCTGCATCAATAGGAGCGATAATAATAATAACTGCCGCAGCCGAAAAAATTTTGGAAAAGAATAAAAACATAAAAATTTATTTTGTAATTTTCTTTGTGCTGCTTGCGGCTGTTTTTTCATATTTATCTTATCTGCAGGAAAACAAATATAAAAATGCCAATAAATACTGGATATACGCCTATACCGACGCAAAAAACTATCATATAGTCTGTCAGGGGCTGGCAAAAAGATATCTGTACGCCGGAAATTATAAAAGAGCAAAAGAACTGTTGTTTGAGGCTAAAAAACTTAAAAATCTTTACAGTTATGATTTGGACATAGCGACTGTATCTATTGCCGAAGGAAAACTTGACGAAGCCGAAAACAGACTTTTAAGGCTTATCAAATTGAAAGAGACAGAACCCGCTCTGCGTTATCTGAGCGAAATTTATCTGGCAAAAGGCGATATACAAAAATCTTTTTTTTACGCCGAAAAAGCATTGGCGGCAGATTCAGACGATAAACTTTTACTGAAGCATATCGAAAAATTAAAATCTTTAAACCGTTGAAAATAAAAAAACACCGGCAAAATATTGTTTTTTTTATTCATTAATTGATATAATTACGTTATGTTAAACGGTTTTAATTCTGAAGAAATACCATAACAGCCACAATCCTTAAATCAAAGACGATTACAGGTAATTAAAATCCTGACATTTTTGAACATCAAGATTTTAATTTAGCACAAAAATACACATAAAGAAGAAAAAAAATGAAACATATTAACGATGAAAAAATAAACAAACTGATAAACGCCCCGCAGTGCAGCCGCGAAGAATTCGACTTAATCATTGAAAAAGCGAAAAAACTGCAGAGGCTTACTACGGAAGAATCTGCAAAACTTCTTAATATAAAAGATAAAAACTTAACGGATATTATTTTTAGAACCGCCGAAGATGTAAAAAATACAATTTACGGTAAAAGAGTAGTACTGTTTGTTCCCCTCTATATAAGCAATATATGCGCAAACGACTGCATTTATTGTTCTTTCTGCAAAACGAATAAAACGACTATAAGGAAAAAACTTTCTATAGACGAAATAAAAGAGCAGACAAGAATCCTTCTTGAAAGAGGACATAAAAGAATTCTTTTAGTAGCCGCCGAAGAAGCAAACGAAGACAGCAATATAAATTATTATGTTGACGCCGTAAAAGCCGTTTATTCCGTAAGCGTAGGCACTAACAGAATAAAAAGAGTTAACTTTAACTGCGCTCCTTTAAGCATTGAAAACTTTAAAAAGCTTAAAGCTTCGGGAATAGGAACGTTTCAGATTTTTCAGGAAACTTATCATGACGCAACTTACAGAAAGCTGCACAGATCAGGTCCGAAAACAGACCCTGACAACAGATTAGACGCGATAGACAGGGCTTTTAAAGCAGGTATTGACGACGTAGGCATCGGCCCTTTATACGGGCTTTATAATTATAAATTTGAGACTCTTGCGATGTTTGAGCATATTGCGTACCTTGAAAAAGAATTCGGATTAGGCCCTCACACCATATCTGTTCCAAGACTTGAGCCTACTTACGGCTCTGAATTTATACAGGATAAAGCCAATATTATCCCTGACGAAGAATTTAAAAAAATGGTTGCAATCATAAGATTGTCTGTTCCTTATACAGGCATTATAATGTCGACAAGAGAAAGCGCTCATATGAGAAACGAGCTGTTAAATTTAGGCGTTTCGCAAATAAGCGCAGAATCCAGAGTTTCTCCCGGCGGATATGAAAGAAATGACGATCATAACGCAATCCCGAACGTGCAATTTATGTTAAGCGACCAGAGAAGCATTGAAGAAGTTATATCCGATTTGGTTAAATTCGGTTATATACCGAGTTTCTGCGCAGCATGTTACAGAAAAGAAAGAACCGGAAAAGTTTTTATGTCGATAGCAAAACCCGGAAACATTAAAGAAAAATGCACCATAAACGCTTTAATAACTTTTAAAGAATATATTGAAGATTTCGGAAGCGAAGAATTGAAAAAGCAGGGCGGAAAATTAATTGAAAAGAAAATATCCGAACTGAGCGATTATGACAGAGAAATCGTAAATCATTTTTTTGAGAATATAGCGAAAGGCAACAGAGACGAATTTATTTAAGGAATAAAAGAATGAACAGACCTCCAAGATCCCTTACGATATACATAGGCATTTTCGGAAGAACAAATGTCGGAAAATCTACTTTGGTTAACTATATTTCCGGGCAGGATACTTCAATAGTTTCTACCGTGGCCGGAACGACTACCGATGCCGTTTATAAAATCATGGAACTGCTTCCAATAGGTCCTGTAACTCTTGTGGATACGGCCGGTCTTGACGATAACTCCGTACTTTCAAAAGAAAGAATAGAAAGAACAAACAAAGTCTTTACGCTTACCGACGTAGCAGTGATAGTAACGGAACCTAATATATGGACGCAGTATGAAAAAAACATTGTTGAAGAACTTACACGCAGAAAAACTCCTTTTATAGTTCTTATAAATAACTACAAAGGCGAAAAATTGTCTGATTCTTTTACAAATTCAATAAAAGAATATAAAGTACAGCATTCAAAATTAGAAGGCGGGCAGGCATACAGAGAAGCTTTTTTAAATGAATTTAAAAGGAATCTTCTCGATATTATTCCGGAAGAAACGCTCAATCTTCAGCCTCTTACAGATAATGTTATTAAAACACTCCAGACTGCAATTCTGGTAGTTCCTATAGATCTAGGAGCTCCTAAAGGAAGGCTTATTCTTCCGCAGGTTCAGATGATAAGGGAAGCGCTTGATATCAGCGCCATGGTTTATATAGTTAAAGATACAGAACTGCAAAGATGCCTCGACAGCTTAAAAAACAAGCCGGATATTGTAATCTGCGACTCGCAGGTTGTTAAGAAAGTAGTCGATATTATTCCTAAAGACGTGTTGTTTACGACCTTCTCAATAATATTTACGGCAAACAGAGCGGATTTTAAAATTATGCTTAAAGGCATAGAAGCTTTAAAAAACTTGAAAAAAGACGACAGAGTATTAATTGCCGAAGCCTGCAGCCACCACGCAAGCAAAGACGATATCGGAAGGATAAAAATCCCAAAATGGCTGAGCGCTCATTTGGGATTTGACGTTAAATATGACGTATGCGCCGGCATGGATTATCCTAAAGACATCAAAAAGTACTCTCTTATTATTCACTGCGGCGGATGTATGATAAACAAAAAACAAATGATTTCTCGTTTAAATTATGCAATAGAGAACAATGTTCCGATAACTAACTACGGCATGGTCATTTCTTTTATAAACAATACTCTCGACAGAGTTATAGAACCTTTTACAAGAGCCGAAAAAAACCGGTAATTTAAAATTACCGGTTTTTTTAATATTCATAACTTATAATCGCTTTAACGAATTCTCAGCTTAAGAACTTTCCACAGATACTTAATAAGAGTCCACGGCTTCAGTTTTGATTCTCCGGAAACTCTTTCCAAAAAGTCTATAGGATATTCTTTTATTACCGCTTTTGACAGTTTTGAAAAATACAGCATTTCTGTAACTATAAAAGGGTCTGCCGCCGTCAATTTATTAATAAAATTTTTAACTGTTTCCCGTTTGAACATTCTGTATCCGGAAGTCGGGTCGCAGATATTAACGCCTAAAATAATTTTCAAATAATTTCTTGAAAACATGCTTATGGTCTGTCTTAATATTCCCCTCTGCGTATCCGAACCGCCTGTGACATACCTTGAACCTATAACGACATCGCATGAATTTATCGTTTCTCTGAAATTTTTAATGTATTTAGGATTATGGGAACCGTCTCCGTCAAGTTCAACTATATGCTTTGCATCGTGTTCCAAGCCCCACTTAAAAGCATCGATTCCTGCATAGCCTCTGCCTCTGTTTGTTTCCCTTAAAAGAAGATGAACTCTCTTGTCTTTCTTTGACATTTCTTCAACTATTTTATAAGTTCCGTCAGGAGAAACATCGTCAGCCACCAAAACTTCTATATCCGCAATACCGCAGTTTAAAATATCATTTACCACTTTTTCAATATTGGTTGCTTCATTATAAGTACAAACAACGGCAAGAGTATCCATTTCGTCCTCTAATAAATATAAGATTCTACGGCATCTAAAACATTTTCGACAAGAACTTTATCCATACAAGTAACTTTTTTTGTGCAAAGCTGTCTGTAACAGCAATTACAATCCAAAGCGACAATCTTGCTTCCTCTTGAATACATTTCAATTTCATTTGAAGAAGTAGGTCCGAAAATTGCGACGACATTCTTTTTAAGACCCAAAGCTGCATGCATTGCCATAGTATCGCCGCAGACGACAAGGTCACAGAGATCAACCATGGCGAAAAATTCCTGTACTGAATTATCTGTACCGGTTGAATAGACATTTTTTATCTTCGCCGATACTATTTGTTTTATTTCGTCTTCATCGTCTTTCCCGCCGAGCAAAAGTATCGTGTATCCTTTTGCCGATAAAACTTTTATCAGTCCTATATATTTTTCGGAATTCCACTTTTTCATGACCCATCTTTTTCCGGCACCCGGATTTATTCCTATGATTTTGCCTGCTTTTATTTTCTTTGAAACAATAAAATTCACGGCCTTTTGCTTTGCCTGCTTCGAAATTGGAACAATGATTTCATAATCATCTTTAGGCAATTCCAAAATTTTAGCCATCCAAAACTGGTAAGTTTCGGTATTTGCTTTTTTTAACGTATCGTAAGCGCTTGTGAGAAGCCATTGTCCCGCATAACTGTTTGAAGACTGTATTATTCTGGAATTATCAAGCCAGTAACCTATTCTTTTATCTGCAAAAGCAAGCGCTGCAAAAGAAAGGCTTTCCGGAGAGAGATCCAGATTTATGACAATATTATATTTGGCTGAAGTCAAAAAGTTAAACACGCCGCCGTCATTGCAGACAATATTGTCTATATATTTATTGCCTTCTAAAACCGCCGCATTTTTGCTGTCCACAAGCCAGTCTATTTTTGTTTTCTTATATTTTTGTTTCAGTCCTTCAAGGATAAAAGTAGTTCTCAGCACGTCTCCCATTGCGCCGAGTTTTATTATCAAAATTTTTACCGCATCGGATTTTTTATTCACGGAAACATATTTTTTGCAAACGCCGCAAACGGCATTTTTATCTTTTTGGTATTTACAAGGTCTGTCCAAAGGAAAGTTTACGCAGTCTGTATATAATTTGTATTTATTCATGATTGATTAGTTTAGCAAATTGTTATTTTTTGGTCAAAATATCAGACAATTTCCTGATACACGATTCTGTCTATATTATTTGACTTTAAAATTTTATTATCAGGCATACTGTCGTTTTTATAATAAACGGCGTTGCCTTTTACGTAAAATCCTTTATTAAATTCGACCGGTTTTTTTTCGCATGAACGATTGCATACTTTAGAATATTCTCCGTTCATTGCTCCGCAGTATCTCGTTACGGAAAGAAGAAGATAAGGGAAATATAAACTTACTTTTAATTTTTTTGACGCGGAAGAAAGCATATTCCATTGCAGATTATCTATTTCTATTCTTGAAACATTATTGTTTAACAGAAAATCAAAAAATATGTCTGATTCCACGGAATGTCTTGAAAATATGTCAACCAGCTGTTTTGGAATATCTTTCGATCGTATGATTTTATCTCCCGTATCTGATTTAACTATTTTTATTTTATCCTGCTTGTTTTGCAAAATAACGTCCGCCCGAGGATCTTTTTTCTGCTTTGTCAAAAGCCTTCCCATTACAAGATTCATTTCAGGATAATATTTTCTTATAAAATAAAAAAGTCCCCAGTCGTTAAATATAATTTCCGGTTTACCTCCGGATACTTTTTTAAGTTTTTTTAATATTGCGTGCATTTCGCCGAAAGATTTATCCGTAAGAAAAGGAAACAGCAGTGAAATTGCTGTTTTACCGCCGTAAAAAGCCGTTAACTCCGCTGTATTTGAGAAATCCAAATCGTTTTCGCAGTAATCATTGCCGATATAGATTCTGTCTATGCCGGCTAAATCAGCGGTTGAAATTTTATTATTTACTATTTTTATTTTTTGCATAAAGATCCCTGCACAAACATACTTTAGGATTACATTTTATATTCTTGCTTTCATACAGAAACCGGCCGCAAAAAGACCGGAATTTTTCGAACGTAATGTTTCTCTTTTCAAGTTCCTTTTCTATTTTCAAAACCGAATCTATTATGGATATACCGTCAGAATTTGTTATGGTTCTGTTAGGGATTTTGACTGTTATGTTTTTTAATTTTCTTAAATGGTACAAACTGCATATATTGCATTTGTAAGGAAGCATTTTTTTACAATCAAATTTATTTGACTGTTTTTTTTGCCCCAGTCCGCGAAACATATCCATGCATAAAGTCGACTGTACGCTCAAGTCATACCTTTTTGATTTGTCCGTTTCCTGAACATGCAGAGAAGAACAGTAGCCGTCTATGAAGAAACAGCCGTCAGCCATTAAGAAAAATACTTCAAAACGCATTTCAGGAAATTTTTTAACTATGCTTAAAACTTCCAAAGCCGTCAACTGTCTGTCCAAAACTATTCCCGATGCTCCGAGATTTTGATAAAAAGCCGCCGCATAAGCGTTCAAATTAGCGCCCAAAGTCGAAATTATTATCTTTTTAGAATATTTTTGTCTGCGTAAAAGCAGAATAAGATTTATATCGTTAATAATAAGGCCTTTAACGGCAGGAAATTTTGAAATTTGTTTTATGCTTTTCAATATCCACGGCAGCTGCCGTGCTGTATAATTAACGTTAAACACAACATAAACTGACATTCCGTATTTTTCGGCTTTTACGGCGGCGGCGGAAAATGCTTTTAATCCGAAGAAACTTCCTCCCTCCCCCCTTCTGTTTATCGTATTAAAAGCCACAGGCCATTTTTTTTCCGAAACAGAATCATAAAAGCCGGCATACACTTCTTTTATTCCTTTTGAATAAAAGGCTTCTATTGAATCCGACGGAGATAATCCCGGTAAAATGTTCAATTTATTATCCGTTTTTTATTAATTTTTTGTCTTTATTTAAACTGTAATATATTTTTGACAGCAAATATCCCTGAAAAATTATGATTAAAGCTTTCGCCGTCTGCAATAAAAATTTTATTTTTCTTTTTGTTTTGAGAAATAATTTAAAAAGTCTTCTGAAATTAAGATAAAATTTTCTCTGTCCCGACAAAATGAAATAATTGATTCTTGCGGAATCAAAACTGTTTAAATCGTTTGAAAAATAAGAAAAATTCATAAAGCCGCCTTCTTTGGAATCGTATCTTCTGCCGGCGCTTTCATACAAATGCGAATATTTAAAAAAAGAAGCTATGTCGAAATCAGAACCGCACGCATAATTAACGGTCTGCATCATTTCTTCTTCAGTCTCATTTTCAAAACCAAGCATAAAATATCCGCAGACTATAATATTTTTATCAGAAGTCTCTTTTATTATTTTTTTTGCAAGGTCCAAGTCCAGATTTTTGCGTATTTCCTTTTGGATTCTCATCGAAGCGGTCTCTATAGCATACGTCACTTTATAAACGCCTGCACGTTTAAACAAATCTATCATTTCGTTATCTATGCGGTCAACTCTGAGTCCGTGAGGAAACGCTATTGAAATCTGCAGATTTTCGGCAATGATTGCGCGAAGTATGCTTTTGCTCCATTCAGTATCAAAGTTAAAAACGGCGTCGAAAAAATGAATTTCTTTAACGTTAAATTTTTCTGTCAGACGTTTTATTTCCGCTGCAACTCCGGCAACGCTTCTTTTTCTGAACTTTTGACCCAAATACATTCTGTTCGTACAGTAAGAACATTCAAACGGACATCCGAAAGAAGCCGACACAGGCATATAAAAATTTTCTTTATTAATTCCGTTCCATCCCTGATAACGCGAATACTTTTTTACATCTACTGAATTCCATATTTTATCCGCAATTACAAAATCATCAACATTATCATACAGAGGCCTCTCGGGATTTTTTATGAAGTCTTTGCCTTTTCTGAAACAGATGCCTTCAATAGCTGATATTTTCGCCTTTTTATTCAAAGAATCAGCAACCTCACAGAAAGAAACATAGCTTTCGCCGTATACAACGATATCAATATTAAAATCCTGCAGGAGTCTTTCTTTTACAATGCTGGCAAGCTGACCGGAAACGGCGACCGTAATATCTTTGCCGGCAAGTTTTACAAGACCGGCGAATTTATGAAGAAGTTCCGCTTCCCATACGTTAGCGCTGAAAAGGACAATATCAACATTCCTGTCTTTTATAAGACGAAGGAATTTTTCATCGTTTTCGTAATCATAACCGCTGTTAAAGAATGTATATTGATAAACGCCCGGATATTTTAACTCTATAAATGACGCGGCAATAAACAAATCCGTTTCAGGCAGAGAAGCTCCTGTTCCGGAATCAACGAAAGTTTTAACAAAAAGAATATTGCTCATAGTTATTTATTTTAAAATAATGCGTATATTATAGGAAGGACGGAACTGTTGCCCGCAAGGCTTATAAACAGTCCCAAAAAAGCAATAACCATAAGCAGCGGAAGAAGCCACCATTTTTTATTTTTTACTATCAAAATAAAAAGCTGGTAGACAACCGTAAAATTTGTTCTTAAGCGCCCTTTTGGCATAGACCTGTCCGTTTATTTTATTTTTGAAACATGTTCGGAAACTTTTTTACCGTTTTTGAACAGCACAACTTTTTTTTCATTTGCGGCGTAATCGAAAAAAAACGATTCCCCGTCTAACGCGCCGTCTTTGTAATTAAGCTTAAAAGCAATATCGCCGTTTATGTTAAAAATTTCAGTAGGTCCGTTTAATATTCCGGCTTTATACATTGACTTAACTTTCTCGTAAGGAGGATTGAATCGCACGGAATACTTCCTCTGTAAAAAGATGCACTGCCCTTCAAATTTATTGTTTTTGATATTTACGATAGCAACCGGAAGATTGTTAAAATTTAAAAGTTTTAACTTACCGTCCGGAAGGCTGCCTGTCATTTTAACAAGTTTATTGCCTTTATAATACTGTTTCGCTATTTCTTTGTATTTTCTGTAATAAGTTATATCGTAATTGCTGTTATCGTATGTGGTAAGCGTAAAATCAATATATTCAGCACAATACGCAATTACAGGAAAAAACAATGATATTAAGAGTGGAATAAATATTTTTTTTATCATTTTCTTATTACTTTATTTTCAGCAAGCGCAGCATAAACGTTATCGGCGATTATTCTGTGCCCTTCAGGCGTACAATGGTCAAAATCAAGAAAGTATTTATCATACCCGTCTTCTTCGGCTATTTTTTCAAAAACGCTGTAGTTATCAATGAATATTATATTATTTTTTTCCGCCGTCTGTCTTAAAAGGTTGTTAACCGCATGATAAGGAAACGGATAATTTTGAATTATAAGTTTTATGTCCTTTTTTCTGCAGATATCAATAATTTTTTCTATGTCAGCCTGCAGCCATTCCAAAATATCTTCTTCAAAACGCTCCCTGTTTTTAAAAGACTCTTTGCATGTGTTAAAAGAAGTGTTATTTTGCAAATCAGGATATTTTTTGGAAATTTCCTCAAACTTGTTAAGCACATATTTTGCATCATATTTATTTTGAAGGTCAAACGCTTTTGAAAAATAATAATAACAATGCAAATCAAGTCTTGGATTCTGCTCAAAAGCTTTTAAGAAGTACTCAACTGCTTCGCCGAACTTTCCGTAATAAATTAAATAATAGGCCATTCTGTAATAAAAATTCTTAAATCTTGTAGTGATTCCCTCTTCAAGAAATTTAGTTTCGTAAAGTTCCTGGGCTTTTTCAAACTCTCCGTTTTCCCTGTAAAAAGAAAGCATTATTTCATATGTTCTTCTGTTTTCCGGCTCAAGCCGTATTATTTTATCAAGATAGTTTTTTGCAAGTTTAAGCCTTCTTTCTTTTTCCGCCTTATCTTTTATAAAAACTGCTTTATTTAAATAATAATTGATAATGTTGCAATAACCTTCATAAGGATTTTCGGCAATAAAATCATTAAAAGCCTTGAGCTTTTCTTTTTCATTCATATCTGCATTATCAAGACAGTAAAAGACAAACATTTCTTTTGCCTGTTCAGGATTGTACTTTTTTGCAAGCCGGTAATATTGTTCTGCTTTGGCTTTATCGTCTATAAAAGCATAAATATGAACTATATCTACCAAAATTTTCTTCTTTTCCTGCGCTGAAAGATCTTCTATAAGTTCTTTGACTTTCTTATTGCCGGTACTGACAAAAGAACTTTGAATGGGAAGCCTGTCATTTTTTCTTGATATATAATAGTTAGCCATATGCAAGGTACCGTGAGCCTTGTCTATCTGCATTGCATCGGAAAAAATTTTCTCTATATCGTTTGATAAATAATATCCTGTGTTTGGAGTTTCGCTGAAAGATTTTACAATCTGTTTTTTCAAGAATCTGTTTTCAACCGATAACTTCATTATCTGATACATTTTATATATTCTCAATTTCTGGTAAAAATTGATTTTTTTCATTCCGTAAAAATTATATTTGTTTGCAGCGCCGACAAGAAGAACTATCGCTTCGGGATTATTTGTCGCCGTATAGTTTTCTATTGCTTCTAAAACCTGCGATGAATTTGATTCGCATATTCCTAAATTTAAAACCGCAGTATTATCGGAAGCGGTCATTTTATTCAAAATGCCGGGATATGACAAATCTTTAGTGCCTAATCCGCCGACCGTATAGGAGTCGCCGAAACAGGCAACTATTTTGTCATGCTTTGCGATTGTTTCTTCGGACATGTAATCAGGTCTGCCCTGCTGCCATTTTTTGCCTAAAAGTCTTAAAGACAATTCAAGCAAAGTTAAGAGCAAAAGCAAACTGACGACAAATATTGATAACTTTATAAAAAGAGATTTTAAGTTAATCTTTTTAAACTTCAAATCTTTAACCCTGTATTATTTTATTATCACTATACTTAATTTTATTATATTTATACCAGCAAAAACAAGCTTTTATTGCTTATAACGGAATAATATGCTGTTTTCTTTACCGTTTAAAAAGTCTTTAATGTGCATTGTCATTCTTTGGGATTTTGCAGTAAAAAATTCATGAAGTGTTTTTTTGTACTTTTCAACGCCGTATTTTTCAATGAAATGCGAATTTAACGCCATGTTCGACAAAAACTGCTGAAAGCACCTTGCCTGCATTTTCTTATCTATCAAACTGCCTTTGACATTATCGGAATCAAAAAAACCTTTCTCTTTTAAAAAAGTGCCTGTAGTTTTAACATCTTCCGGTTCTTCCTCTTTTGAAAGGCCTAGTTTTGCCTGCCACGTTAAATTTTTAGGACCGTTCATTTCATAAACAGGAGACGAATACGAAATATTAAATGATTTGTATAAATCCGTTATCACGCTTACAACTTCTTTTACCTGATCAGTGGCTATTCCTGAACCGGCATCTTTATTTGCTCCGTCAAAAACGGTGTCAATCCCGTTATCTATACAGTAGAGTATTGTGCGCATATGCATTGCCATCTTGCATAAACCGCATACGGCAAGATTAAAAAAGCCGAATTTGAATAAATTTTTAAAATAATTGTCATATACGACCAGTTTATACATTTTATCGATATCAATTACTGTTCTTACAAATTTATCTTTACCAAAGAGCGACTGCAGTCTTGCCACATTATAATCTATATTTGACGTATTAAAAATTCCGTATCTTCTGTACGAAATCAAATGAATTTTTTCAAATTCAGGCGCTTTAAGAAAAACAGCGCAAGTTGAATCCGTACCTCCTGAATATAAAATAACGGCTTCTTTATTTTTTGCCATTTTTTAACTCGTTTAAAAGAATTTTCATAGTGCTGTAATATATATAGTAAAAACCCTGAACCGTCCAGCCGAAAAGTTCTGCATAGATTATCCTCATTTTACAAGGCATCAGCAAAGCCGGACCGCATACAAGATAAATGAAAAACGTTTTTATCATATTTTCCCCTTATCTTTAAAGAAATTATCAAGTAAAACCGCTGACAGTCTTCCGGCTATAAGCTTATGACCTTCTGCGTTCGGATGGAAACAGTCTTTTTTAGGGTCCACAAAAAGATATCCGTTCTTATATTCATTAAAATCTTTTTCGCTGTCGCATAAAGGAATGTTTCTCTCCAAAGAAACTTTTCTCATTATTTCATTATACTGTCTTGATACGGCGGCGCAGTCAAAAATTTCGTAATTTTTTGCCTTTTCAAACATTTCATCGGCTAATTTTGATTTATGTTCAATATCGGCAATTATTCCGAGATAATAATAAACTTTAGGAGAATATTCGTCTATATAGAGCAATCTGTCAAGAATTCGTTTGGCTCTTTTGTAATCTTTGTTTTTTATTTCTTTTTCAGCTTCAGCTACGGCATTTTTCAGATATTCTTTTTCAGAAGGAAGCAGCGTTTTTTTCTCAGGCAGGTTTACCGGCATTACGACAAAAACAACTTTGATACCGTTTTTCTGCGCGATATCGGCAATCGCATTTAAATTGTATTCATACTCTTCAACAGAAACCCTTCTGTTTTCATTATAGGCATTATTGAAACTTTTCCCGTAATATTTTGATTTTTTCGACATAAATTTTGACGTCATATCATAGAATGCCCTAAACAAACTGCTTTTATGCATAATATTGCTTACTGTTACGAAAGCCTTAGGAAAAGGTTTTAGCCGGCTGTCCCTCAAGGAATTGCTTCTGAAAAATCTGTACTTGTCAATATCGTTAATCACAAAAGAAACCGTTATAATGTCAGGCTTTAAATTTAAAACAGTATTTTTAAGTAAAAGAAGACCCTGATACGAAGAATATCCAATTTCGCCTGCATTTATGCTTTCCGAGTCAATATTATGTTTTTTCAGTTCTTTCCCGACAACCGACGGATAAGTATCTTCACTGCGCACGCCCCATCCGAAAGTAGGCGAAGCTCCAAGAGAAATTATTCTTATTTTATCTTTTTCTTTTATTTCGTCAGAACGAAAACCTATAGAATTCGTCTTGACTGCCTGATTTTGAAATTCCGTATCCAAATAAGGTTTCTGTTTCCAGATTAAAACGCTGTCCTGCTCAATAATTCTTAATATGTCTAACAGACGGTCGGAACTTTTGGGATAAAAGAAAAAGAACATCAGTTCCAAAAATGCCAGAAAAAGAAAAGCGATAACAAATGAAGCGGCTGTTAATTGAATGAATGTAAATTTATATTTCATTTTTAAATTATACATAATTTTCTGCAGATAAAAAACAACAACTTAACATTTTATTAACACACATGGCAACAACATTATATAACCGCCTAAAAACAGCTTTTAACGATTCTATAACATTTAAATCACTGCCGTTAAAAAAATATTCCCCTGCCTGTTTTATTAATTCCACATTGTGGATTTAATAAATTTTATATAAAATGATTTCAAATTTATCATCTGCGGAGAAATTATGAACAAAGAAGAAATTTACCAATTTATCACAAACAATCCTGTTTTTTTTCTTGCTACAATAGAAAATGACAAGCCCCGCTGCAGAGGAATGTTTCTTTACAAAGCCGACGAACAAGCCGGCATCGTTTTTCACACGGGAGCAAACAAAGACGTTTTTAAACAAATTTCAAAAAACAGCAACGTCGAAATGTGCTTTAATGATTTCAAATCCGGAAAGCAGATAAGAGTTAGCGGAACACTTGAAGAAATCAAAGACACAAAATTCAAAGATGAAATCAGCTCCCATCCTACAAGAGCATTTTTGAAACCTTGGAAAGAATCTGTTCCTGTGGAAGTATTTTATTCAAATTTTAAAGTTTTTTCTCTTAAAAACGGGAAAGCCGTTGTCTGGACGATGGAAACAAATTTTGCCCCGAAGCAAGAAATTTCTTTATAAAGGATAAAAAATGTTCGAATCAAGATGCGGAGTAAGATGTAATATATGTGAGAGAAAAGAGCAGGTAAACTGCAAAAGCTGTCTGAATATGTACGTTCCGTTCTGGGGCGGAAAATGCGGCGTTAAAAGCTGCTGTGAAGAAAAAAATTAGACCACTGCGGATTGTGTGAAAGCTTTCCGTGCGAAATGTTAAGCAATATGGGCAAAGATAAAGGTTTTGACCCTCAACCTAAAATAGAACAGTGCAAAAAATGGCGCGATGAATAAAAATTAAAGTAAGAGGCTGAAAAATGAAAAAAAACGACCTCAAAGCAAAAACAGTTAAAACTAAAGATTTAATCGGCTACAATGAAAGCGCCGTAATAAGCCGCACAATCATAGACAAACCGTCCGGAACAATAACGGCTTTTTCTTTTGACAAAGGACAGGGATTAAGCGAACACACAGCTCCTTTTGACGCAATGGCAGAAATAATCGACGGCGAAGCTGAAATTACAATAGAAGGCAAAAAAAATATTGTCAAAGAAGGCGAATTCATAATAATGCCTGCCGGAAAAACCCATGCTCTTAAAGCAGTACAAAAATTTAAAATGCTGTTGATAATGATAAAAGCCTGATTCCGCTGCATTATAGAAAAAACGGAGGTATTTTATGACGGCAAAAAAAATCGCGGTTATTATCGGAAGTCTAAGGAAAGAATCCTTTAACAGAAAAACGGCAAAAGCGCTTATACAGCTTGCGCCTGATTCTCTGAAGCTTGAAATTGTAGAAATAAACGAATTATCTCTTTACAACGAAGATATTGAAAACACCCCTCCAAAAGCATGGATAAGTTTTCGAGAAAAACTCAAAACTTTTGACGGAGTAATATTTGTTACGCCTGAATATAACCGCTCTGTTCCTGCCGTGATAAAAAATGCCATAGATATAGCTTCGCGTCCTTACGGACAAAACGTCTGGGACGGAAAACCCGGAGCCGTTATAAGCGTATCGCAGGGAAATCTCGGAGGTTTCGGGGCAAACCATCATTTAAGGCAGTCTCTTGTTTTTTTAAATGTTCCTGTAATGCAGCAGCCTGAAGCTTACATCGGCAGCGCCGCAGGACTTTTCGATAATGACGGCAGTCTTATAAACGAATCGGCAAAAAATTTTATGAAAAAATTTATAGACGCTTTTGCGCAGTGGGTTTACAAAAATTCACGGCAATAAAACCGTTGACATTTCCGTTTTAGCAGGCTATATTATAAATGCTTCCGTCAGATACGGGACGTCATCCCTAAAAAGATGAAATAATACAGAGGTAAAATGAACTTTTATCTCAAACCCGGCTGAAGGAAGTGTTTTTTTTGCCTTATTATTTGTGTTTTTTATCCGTCTGATGCTGATTGTTATTCTTTGTAAGCTTTTTTGAAAACAGATTTTTAGTGATTGAAAACGTCTGTTTTATCTGTTTTGTAAGGTTTCTGTAAGAAGCTTTTTTTATCATACCTTATGCCTGTTCGTATATCCTTTAAACAAATTTATAGAAATAAACAGTAATACCGCAATAGCAATCATCAAATATCTGCTGAAAGTTACAAATCCGAAAATATTTAAAAGCGTATTTGTCAAAACTATAAAAGTAACGGCTGCAAAACTTTTATTAATATACTTGGAATAACCGTTATTAACGATAATGTTATGTACTTTTATTCCCAAAGGAAATCCTATCAATCCGCCTGCGGCAATAATAAGGGATAAAAATATAATTTTATAGTCCGGTCTGCCTCCGGAAAAAGTGTAAAACATTCCGCCTGTAAACGTAGTAACCAAAAGCAGAATCCTGACAGCTTTTGAAGTTATGTTTTCCGGTATTTTAAAAAAATTAATAAGCACCGGTCTGAAAAACATTGCTCCGCCTATGCCTAAAACCGAACTGAAAATGCCCGTTACTGCGCCTATGAAAAAAGCGGTTATAGAATGTTTTGTTGAAAAATCAGGTATACACTGCTCATATTCGTTTGTTTTCCCCAAAAGCACTACAAACCCGATAACTATCATAAATACGCAGAAAATTATCAGTAACGGCAGCGAACCGAACCTTTCATAAAAAAATTTATTTATAAATTTACCGCTGAAAGCAAGCAAAAAAGCTCCTGCCGCCAAAGGAATTACAAGTTTTGAAGCGATTGAATCTTTGCTCCAGTCTAAAGAACGGACATCTTTTACAATAGAAGGAATTATTGAAGGCACCATCTGTAAAAGTCCCACCCCTACGGCTTCATTAGGAGTAAATCCGAAAATAAGCATGGTAGGCACAATCAGCCATCCGCAGCCGACGCCCCAGTATCCTCCGGAAAACATTCCTACAAATCCTATCAAAGGCAAAATAAAAAAAAGATAAGTATCCATATCTGTATATTCTATAAAAATATTAACGATAATTTAACACATAAGAAAGTATTTCGCTAAAAAGTCCTTGACAATTTATATTCCATGGGCTATATTGTTAGTGCTTCCGAGGTATTGGGACGCCTTGAAAAAGGTGAAAAAAGCAGAACAGAGATAGATTAAAAAAACATTTATCTCTTATCCCAAAACCGAAGGAAGTGTTTTTTTTGCCTATATAAGCAAATTTGATATTATTTTAACAATAGTGTCTTTTTCCTGAGGTTTGCTTGTAGCTATCATAAGAGTCAAAGCTACTAGAGCGTTATCATCTATCCTTCTCATTCCGCCTTTATCAAAAAGGATGTTGTTATTCTGCAAATAAAGCACAAAAACTGAAGCGGCAATTCTTTTATTGCCGTCAACAAAACAATGGTTTTTTGTTATAAGATAAAGAATATTTCCCGCTTTTTCTTCAACAGTTGAATAAAGTTCTTTCCCGTCAAAAGTCTGGTATATATCCTTTAATACCGATTTAAAACTGTCTTTGTATTCCCTTCCTACAAGAGACGACTCTTTGAATTCTGATTGTATAACCGCAATTATTTCTTCCGCATTTTCATAAGTAATTTTAAAAATTTCTTTCTTTTTGCCTTTAGGCGCCTCTAAATTTTGATGATCGTACCTGTCCAAAATATCAAGAGCTTTAGAATATCTGCCTATAACCTGCAAAATTCCTTTAGCTTCTTCCGAAACTAAACTTGAAGTTTTGATATTTGAAGCCAGCATATTTATTGTTTTCTGAAGCTCAAGATATTTGCTTTCAACTTCTTTGATTCTCTGCTTGTTTATTGTATATCCGTCAACAAGATGTTTTCTTAATATATTCGTCGCCCATATTCTAAACTGCGTTCCTTGTATCGAATTAACCCTGTATCCGACAGAAATAATAACATCCAGATTATAAAATGACACCGGTTTATCAGATTTTGCAATGTGCATTTTTTGCACATTGCTTTCTTTTAATAATTCTCTTGTATTAAAAATATTATTGATATGCTTTGTAACAACAGTTCTGTCTACATTAAACAAATATGATATTTGTAATTGCGTAAGCCAAATTGTGTCATCAGATATTTTTACTTCTAACTTTGCCTGTCCGCTTTTAGTTTGGTAAATTACTATCTTGCCGGTTTCGTTTAATTCCATTTTGCCCTCACATATTTTATTTTTTTCGATATTACACCATACATATGTATTGTTTTAAATAATATTATTAAAAACTTATAAAATTTTGCCTGACAGCCAAGGTAGACATAAAATATCTATGGCACAGACATATTTTCACACGTAAAATAGTTCTATAATTAAAAAAACTATTGACATCTTGATACTATAGGCTATAATATGAATGCTTCCAAAGGAATTGGGACATCTTGAAAAAGATGAAAAAAGAAACAAAGAGATAAATCAACCAAATCTTTTATCTCACTCCCAAAACCGAAGGAAGTTTTTTTGCCTTTAATCCCTTTTTCACATACTATCAACAATATAAAAATAAAAAAAACCTTATCAAATTGATAAGGTTCAAAATTATAAATATTAAATGATTTTAAAAATCATTTAAACGGAGACTTTTCTGTTATTTCCCCATTTGGCAATTGATAAAATATCTTTCCTTTCATAGAATAAACATTAGGAATACCTTTTTGAGTATTCTTTTTCTGAGCTTTATGCACTGCGCGAGAACCTACTTTTGTAATATAAACTGCTAAATCAGTCATATTGTGTTAATCCTCAGTTTCTTTAAATAAAGTATATAAACTTTCATTTAAAATTGCAATATCTTTTTCCAATTCTTTTTGTGCAACTAGTATGTAATTTTCATTCCCATTATAATATATAAACCAAACATCCGACATGTCTTTGTATATATCCCAAAATTTTTTTTTGCTTCTAAAATATCTTCGTATTACATCTTCATCCGGAATAAAATGCCCTCCGTTTTGAACTCTTGTTTTAATCCTTTCAATGCAAACTTGAGGATTATCGACAAAAGTATAAACCAAAATAATAGAGTATCCTAAACATTTAGCTTTTTTAAAAGTGTCAATATATGTATTGCCGGATAAAGTAGTTTCAATTGCAAAAGATATGCCTGCTTCAAAATTATTATTTATTCTGCGGTTAAATTCTTTTCCTGCCGATATGCGAACTTTCGATATATCAGAAGGGTTCATCTCTTTTGCAATATCATCAGCATTTATGTAATCAAATGTTTCCGTTTCTAAAAATCCTTCGGCTATGGTACTTTTCCCGCTGCCATTAGCACCTGCTAAAACTAAAAAACTTTTTTTGTTCCCTAAAATATTCATATTATTATTATATATTTTTATGACTTAAAAATGAATTATTTTTAGTGTAAACTTAATTTTTTTGTTTTTAATATCAAAATTCACTAATTAATGAGTGTTTTAATTATTTAAAATTTGTAAGGTGTTTTTTGAATCATAGTTAATAATAACCATTTTTACATATAGGGCAACTATGTCCATTGTGAGTCTTTTTTAATCTAACAAGTTTTTGATTTTGATCATGACAAGCTGTACAAAAATGACCTTCTTTAACACCATCTTTATATTCCAATAAAAACCGTTCTCATAAGATATAGAATACTTTGTGCTTAATTTATTTTCAAAAATTTTAGCAGCACAAATGTTTTATATTTGTTAGATTGTCCTCAAAAAAGACCCACCGCAGAATATATTCCTTTATATTTTTACTGCCATCACTGAACTTAAAAATTTCTAACATCATAATGTAACGAATTTTTCTTCAAACAAACAAATGATTAAAAATTTGTCTATTTTAAATTTTCACACATAAAATAGTACTATAATTTAAAAAAACTATTGACATCCTGATACTATAGGCTATACTATGAATGCTTCCAAAGGAATTGGGACATCTTGAAAAAGATGAAAAAAGAAACAAAGAGATAAATCAACCAAATCTTTTATCTCACTCCCAAAACCGAAGGAAGTGTTTTTTTTATGCAAAGATTTTAATTTTCTATTCAATCTTGCATTTCTAAAGCTCATTTACCGTTTGCTCCGTTTTACTTGCGGACTTTTCAATATTTCATTTCGCTCTAAATTTTAAATCCTTATATGTCTTTTTTGCCACGTTTCGCACGTCTCTGAGTGAAGTATTTTTTGCTGTAAAAACTTAAAATAGATAAGTTTTTAAACTCACTTGTCCGAAGGAAAATCCGTTTCATTGTGTATTAAGGATTTTTCAAGTTGTGAGTTGTGCGGTAAAAAATACAAGCGAATGTGCGACTTGTGGCGGGTCTTTTTGGTTACTTTTTAGACTCGAGATAAAAAGTGACTTGCCGTGGGTCAAACACCCACATCGGCGTGGCTAACAGCCACTATGTTAAATTTGAATAATATTATATTTTTAAAATAAGTTTAAAATTTTTTGCTATAAATTCTTATCAAAGACAAAATCATCCATTACAAACCCGTTGCCGATATCTGTTTTCTGTTCCCGGACAACTTCAAAACCTTCGGCTTTGTAAACTTCTATGGCGTGGGTGTTGTTGCGGTTTACGGTAAGCCAAATACTTTTTAAATTTCTTTTTTCTGCAAATTCTTCAATAAAATCAAACGTCCTGCTTGCAATCTTTTTTCCCCTGCTTTGTTTTGATATGTAAAGTTTGCTTAAAAAGAGCTTTCCGCCGGTTTCCTGCAACCCGGTATATCCTACAATTTCATCCCCGTCGCATATAAAAAAATATTCATATCCTTTTTTCTCAATGACATTTTTCAGCGCCTCAAAAGACTGAAACTTTTCAAGCATATAGTTAATTTGTTCAACTGTTAAAATACCGGAAAAAGCTTCGTGCCAGATTTTATCTGCGAGAACTGTAAGTTTTTGGATATCAGAATCATTATTAATTTTAATAAAATTAATCATACCGATATTATATTAAATTTATAAGGGATTTGATATTATGGATTTCGAGATAGATAAGACTTTTGACCTATGACCAGTTACTTTTTATCTTCAAACTTCAAAAGCATTTCTTCTTTTAATCTTCATTTTATGTTTTTTTGTTTTTTCTTTTTTCCATGCTGAGCCATTCATTCAAATATTTTCTACCGGCTTTGAACTTTTTATTTCCTTACGACATAATGAAACGAAAATAAATTCAGACATGCAGAGCCTAACAATTAATAATATAAATTGTTACAAAAAATATTTTTCATTCATAAACAGCTCTAAGGCACTTTCAAAAAGAAAAAATGGTAAGATTTAAAGACAAATTGATTAGATATATTACAAAAATATATAAACTATGTTTTAAAAATCATTCTCACTATTAGATTAATGTTATTTTTTAGCTCTTACATATGTTTACATAAATATTTCAAATTAAAATCATTTGAAAGTTTCTATTAATTGTTTGAAATTAGATGGTTTATATTTTTCCCAAGTTTCTTGTTTTACATAAAGCATTTTATACACTATTTTTTTCTGTCTTTCAGTTGCATCCTTACACCATTGTTCCAATCTTTTAATTTTTTCTATATCGTCTAAATCTTCTCTTCCCTTGGTCTCTATAATATAGATTGTTTTATTGTCAACTTTAACAAAAAAATCAGGATAATAATTAGATATTGCTCCACTTGCATTTTTATAATCTATTTTGAAATGTATTTCATAATAATTTTTTGCAAAAGATATTATATCTTCACTTGCTTCTAGAAAATCAGCAAATTCAAGTTCAAAATCACTATCACCTACAATTTTATTGAAAACACTTTTTTTAGGTTTACAATATTGTTTATTATTAACGACAAAAGGTCTTGCATTAGTCAATTTAATATAATTTTTTATTTCAGTATCTCCAACATCTTGAACTGTCAAGACATTAATTTCTTTTTTAAAAGTTTCTATTATTGTTTTTGTAACTTCTAATTCTGAAAGATTTCTTAAAATATTTATGTCATCAAGATCAACTTTTGTTGCAAACAAATGATTGGCAGTAAAATCTTTTACTTTCCCAAAAAGAATATCATAACAACCAAAAAGTCTCAGTTCTTTCATTATTCTTTGTACAAAAAAACCAACAACAGTTTGATAACAAGGTTCTATAGTGCTATCCAAAATAGTTGTATGATGTATTTCGTTATTTATCATTATTTTAAACACAATTTCTTTCTGTTCTTGTGCTGTAAATTGTTTAATTTTTATTTTTTCATTTGCAAAATTATTTATATCTAATAAAGTAAGATTTTTATATTCTCTTCTTACTCTCGGAGTTAAAATTGGCAAATCAATATCCAAACTAGGAATGTCTTTTTTTACATTTTGATTATCAATTTCAATAACAATAGGGGTTATCGGAGTTCCGCCACCAGTACCTGTCATTGGTCTTCTTTCAAATTCAATTCCCTCTGTTTTTATAGATTCAACAAATTCCATAAATGCAGGTGTTCCTATAACGCTAACATATTCATTAACATCTTGACCAAAAAACATTCTTCTGAGTCCTCTACCTAAAGTTTGTTCAGGCAATATGTTTGAATCAGAATTATATGGTCTTAACCCTACAATAGTTGTAACATTTTTTACATCCCACCCTTCTTTAAGCATTAAAACGGATATAATTACTTTGTGAGGACTTTCCCAACTATCAATTTCATTAGCCTGTTTTCTTAGTTTTTGAAGTTCTTTTTCATTTTTGCCACTTACATTTTCTGAGATCTCGCCACTTCTATTAGTGTGAATTGTGAAAATTGCTCCGTTTAATTCAGGATAGTTTTTATTTAAAAACTCTTCAACATCATCACAGTTTTTTGTATCAGTTGTCATTATGAAAAGAATTGATTTCTTACCAGTTGGCTCTAATTCCTTATAAGTCTTTTTCCATTCTTCAACACCAAGTTTGATAAAATCTTCATATTTTTCAGCAAATAAAGAACTTTGTTTTTCCTGTAATTTGGCTCTGCTTGCTTCATCCGGCAATACAGGATTTTTCA
>Ga0302243_1000320_pt1 | contig 46605 bp, 30 predicted proteins | sample AAG_UR_Met_MG_FD_193514 | JGI IMG/M metagenome (GOLD analysis project Ga0302243, IMG submission 193514) | Enriched activated sludge microbial communities from anaerobic digester in WTTP, New Holstein, Wisconsin, United States - AAG_UR_Met | ecosystem: Engineered > Bioreactor > Anaerobic >... | reverse complement strand
GCGAAGATATACAAATTGTTTGCGGAGAATGGGAACGGAGACAAGATAGGGTTATTGTACACGGGAGCGGCAGACGGAACTGCAGAGCTTCAGTACCAGTTGAGACAAGCCGGCGGCAATACAAATCTGTTTACATCAGACGGAGAAACTTTATACGGACAACAGAACGGAAAATTAATAGAGATTAAATATGCACAGTTAGACGATAAAGGCAAACCTGTAACGGAAGGAGTTTATTTTACAATTTCCGATGCTGAAGGTTTTGATTTTAATTCGGAAACAAATTCATATACAAAGACAGAAAGAACGGAAAATGAATTAAATTATACGACGATTGCTCTTAATGAATCAGGAACAATTAAATCTGTAGTTACGGAATTAAAAGAATTTAAACTTGAATCAAACGGCACATGGTATGATGCAAAAGACGTTGTTTCCGTACCGGGCGGCGGAATGCTCGTAATGGCAATGACCGATAAGTATCCTATTTACTGCACACAGAATGCCGACGGTAAATTTGTACAGATAAAAGAAGGCATGCAGATCGGGTACTTCACGGTTCACGGATCAGACGGCAAAGCCTGGTCGTTAACAACAAATAACAACATAAATATATTAAATGAAAACGGGTTGACAGGCACTCTTACAGGAACATTCAGCTTATCTAACGATAAAAACGGCTTTATAATAAAAACGGCGTCAAATCAGGATATACAATATAAGAATCCTGACGGATCATCTACAAAAGTTACTTTAAAGTCAGGTTCTAAGATTGAGTTGTACGGTTCGGGATGTGCAATTACCGACTGTATTATATCAATGTCAAATGCGATAGTAATCCCGCCTGCAACATCAGACAATAATTCAAAATCAAGCGAAGATACAAAGATGCCTGATGCGACTGGAACAAATGCAAAGATAGTCGAACAATCCGACGGAAGTTATAGAGTAAGCAACGGCGACTTGAAAATGGTTGGCGGTAATTTTGTTATATTGGGAACAGGCGCAGTATTCAAAACCGGTTCAATAATAGCAGGGCAAAGCGTAACGTCAGGATCTATAAAAATAGCGGCGTTTGACGATAAAAACCAGCCTGTATTCGTAGCTGCAAACGGTACGGCTAGAACTTATAACTCAACAAGCAAATTGAATATGCAGTATGATTCAAACGGTGTTTCATCAGCTTGGATTAATACGTACCTTTCAGGCAAAAAAGTTGACGGAGTAAGCGGAGCGACATGGAATTCAGGCAGTATATACAGGACGTATTTTAAAACGGCGTCTGTTATAATAGACGGTAAAAAATCAAAATATAATACGCTTGCTACCGGCTCTGACGGTAATTTGGTAGTTAAGAGCAGCGGATATGTCAATGCTTCTTATACTCAGACATTGTCGGGATCTGTAAGCGGAGTAAGCGGAGCAACCTGGACAAGCGGAAGCAAACTTACCGTAAATTTGAAAAGCGACGGTTCAGTTTCAAGCACAAGTTATATAAATGCTTCATATACTCAAAAGTTGTCAGGCAGTGTTCAAGGTTTGTCCGGAGCAACATGGAAATCCGGAAGTTCCGTAAAAATCAGTTTGAAAAGCGACGGTTCAGTTTCAAGTACCAGCTATATAAATGCGGCATATACGCAGAATTTGTCAGGCTCGGTTGAAGGTATGAGCGGGGCAACATGGAAATACGGGAGCAAGGTTGAAGTAACTCTTAACTCCGACGGCAGCGCAAAGAGCACAAAATATATAAATGCGGCATATACGCAGAATTTGTCAGGCTCGGTACCGGGCGTAAGCGGAGCGACATGGAGAACAGGCAGCAGCGTAGAGGTAGCTCTTAATGAAGACGGAACTGCAAAGAGTACGACTTATAAAAATGCGGCATATACACAGAATTTGTCAGGTTCTGTACAAGGTTTATCAGGAGCGACATGGCATACAGGCAGCAAACTGGTAGTCGAATTAAATTCGGACGGAACAACAAAGAGCACTTCTTATACCGGCGGATATACTCAGAAATTATCCGGTACTGTAGAAGGATTAAGCAACACATCATGGAAATCAGGAAGCACCGTTGAAGTATATTTAAATCCTGACGGAACTACAAAGAGCGTTGATTACAGTAATGCAAAATATTCTACAGAGCAGGTAAAAACATTAACTGTGCCGGAACCTTCTACCGTAATTAATTCAAAAGAGGACTGGTTAGGCGGAGAAAGTATTGATTTTACGACAACATATTATAAATTTGATTCAAACGGCAACCAGGTTCAAATAGACGTAAGAGTTAAAGCAAAAGAACAAAGCTATGTTGTATGCACAGATTCTTCTCAAACTGTTGAAATATATGTAAACGGTAAATTGGTAGATTCCAAATCCGACAGCGGTCTCGGATGGGGCTGGGACGGCAGAGCTCAGGATGCCATAAATTATGCTAACGGACAGCTCGGCGAATATGATTTCTCAGATACGTATAAGGTTACAATTGAAAGCGCCGGAACAGTCAATGACAGAGATGCCGTAAAAACTACCGCAATGTTCTCAATTGATTCGCCTGAAGTTAAAGATTTGACAGGAGGAGATAAAGTTATATTCGAGACGGTCGCTTATAAAGCTGATACAATAGCCGCTACGGGCGTTGCCGTTTCTCCTCAGCTTATATCTATGACGATTTCTGAAGTTAAAGGCATACAAATACAAACGTCTTCAACAAATCTTGCCGCTGTTAATTCGGTAGTAAACAGCATACAGTTTAATTATAGCGACAGCGGAGCAGTATCAAAGGTATCACAGTTTGAATCCGAAATGTATATTTCTGAAGATAATGTTATTCAATATAAGAATGTTTTAGGCGGAATCACTACTGATGTTAATACAGGTCTTTCTATTAACGTATTGGATTCAACATCGCCTGTACAGCAAAAATATGTAAAAGATACTTATGTTGAAACCGTGGGAAAATATATTTCTCAGGAAGGCGTTGATTTAACAAACTGCACAATAAATAAAACGGATGTTAACGGAAACAGCCATGCGCTGCGTTTATATTACGGAGAAACCGAAGGATCCAACGGTGAAAAAGTTCTTTATTATGATTTGGCTGAGCAAAACAGACAGGAAACGGTAATAGACAAACCTGTAACAACCACATCATACGGCGGATATTCTTATGAAAGCATGACAATGGAAGAAGCGTTGGCTGCCAAAGGGTATGTAAAAGGCGTTGATTATGACAGTTATGAAATTATAAGCAGAAGCGCCGAATCAAGAGGTTATCTTACTGACCAGGTTAAGCTTATTAAGGAAGATACTCTTTCAGACGGAGAAATAGTATGGAGCGCTGATTTTGACGGGAACGGGTACAGATCTTACAGCATAGACAGCATAATATTTAATGCTGAAAGCGGCAGTTTTACGACAACGGCAGGTCTTATACTTAATGATCAGGGATTTAAAGTAACCGGCAATATTGAAGTTCCTACCGCCGGTGCGGAAGGAAGCGGAGACAGCAAAGAGCCGGAAGAAGTTAAAGAAACCCTGCATAATGTTTCAGCATCTATAAACGGAAACGAATTGACGCTGAAAGCTACCAATGAAGGCGATACTTCTTCTAAAGTGGCTATTACGTTCGGCGCGGAAAAAACTTTTACAGACAGTACTTTGGCTGCAAACGATTACAGTTTCTCTCATTTTTATGCCGGCACGGATTTAACATTCTATGAAGCTTCAAATTTACAATCTGTCAACGGTAATACGACTGAATTGAAAAATTCGACAAAAGATGCAGGCGACATAACGGGACAAACAATTACCGTCGTCGTTGATGAAAATTCAAGCGTTCATTTAAGCAAAGACACTACATTAACACAGCTGGCTTCAACGGTTGCCGAAAACGGTTTGAAAACAGGAAGCGCAACTGTTACTAATACAGTTACATTTAAACCTACCGATACGGCAAAACCTGCCGAGACGGTAAAAATGGTTGCCGACTTAAATGCAGGACAAGCATGGAAAGATGTAACAAAATCTTATGAAGTCAGTCTTGATAACGGCGCAACATTTAACCAAGTTACAGACGGAGCAAGTCTCTTGGGAGGTAATTTTGACGCCGGCAAAGGAAAGGTTGATTACGGAGGATTCTTAGGCTGGCACGGAGATTTGGATTTAAATAAAAATGTAACTAATTACGAAATAGATAAAAACGGTTTTGTAAGAGGAGTAGAGTGTGTCGGAGGTTTCCTCGGCAGCATAGTAGGAGTAGTTGTTGACCCTATAGTGCAGATTACCACTGATATAGTAAACGGTAATTTTTCTGCCAACAGCTTGAAAAATCTTTACACCGGCGGTCTATTGGGCGGACTCAGTGACGGTATAGCAAGCGCAATAAACGGAGACGGTTTCGGAGCAGGGTGGAATAAACATTTCAGCAACAATGTAATTCTTAACTGGTCGGCATCAATGATGCTGAACAAGAGTTATGAAGATGTAGTGAAAGACGGCGATGCAGGCAAAGCAGCTACTATGGGTTTTGTTGCCGTAGCGGCGATTGCCGTAACGATAGCAACCGGAGGAACGGGTCTTGCGGCTATTGTTCCTGCTCTGGCGGCTGTCACTCCTGCAATAACGAGTACGGCGGCTTTAATAGCTTCGGCTCTTGTGACATCTTATCTTGCCGGTACGGCGGTATTCAATGCTTCAGTAGCTTTTGAAAAAGGCGACTGGAAGACTGGTATGTTAAATATCGCTGCGGCAGTTTTGACTATAGCATTCCCTGTACGTATAGGAGCTTCTGCTCCTGCAAGCGCAGCGGCAAGCACAGTTTCAAGCGCAGGCAGTACTACGATAAAGTTAACAGGATTGTCAGGAAGATTTTCATATTTGACATCAAGCATATCGCAGGGTTTTACAAATTCTATGAAAGCAATAAGCGCGGCATTCGGATTACAGGGCGGGGTATCTTTCCTGAAAGCATGGCAGGGTATTACTACCCATATGTATACAATGACGAAATTGAATATCGGTATGAATATATTCGGAGCCGTTTTTGAGTCCACAGGAGTTACGGCGTGGGCTGAAGATTTCTTCGGGAAGATGGAAAACGGGAATATAGCAAGCAGGCTGGTCGCTTCAATAGGCAAAGCCGTGTTTGTTGAAACAGCCCAGGCTGACAGCGTAATTGATGTGAATATGGGTAATAATTTGCAGTTTGCCGGCATAATGTATGCTACGATGCCTTTTGTTCAGGGCGTAATGTCCGGAATGTCCGGAATGATCAGAGGCAGCTATAAGATAGCTCCTTCTGCTCCTATAACATCTTCTAACAGTGCATGGAATAAAGTAAAAGCAGAATTGCAAAACCAGATAAAAGGTTTGGCGGAAGAGCAGATAAAAGAACAGTCATTCAAGTTTGCTCTTGTCGGCGCGGGCGTAAATCCTGCCTTGGCGGAATATTTGGTTGAATATATGGACCCTTCAGGCGCGGTAAACTTTACAAATTCTTTGTATACAAATTCTATTGACTATGCAAATTTTGATACGCAGACAGGAAAAACAAATGCAGAGAGCGCTATGAATACGATGTTTAACGCATACGGTTCAAGCAACGTAACTGCAACATTCAGCGCTGACGGTACTTCTCTTAATATCAATGTAGGAGGGAGTACTGTAGGCACAATCAATAATATTACCGATACGGCAACTCTCAGAAACGCTATGGCAGCAGTCGGAACAATTGCGCAAACTACAGATTTTAAAAATACTGATTCCACTGCAGCATTAAAGTCTAATTTAAATACTCTTTACAATACTGCTAATAATGTGGATTTCGCTTTGTCTCAGTCTGGACAGACTATAAGTTCAGAGAATTTAATGATGGCGCTTACCGCAACGGCCGTTCAGAATACGCAATATGGACAGGATAACTCAGGCTTTAATCAGAAAGTTATAGATGCTTACACAGTTGTTAATAATTATAACGGTTTTAATAATACTTCTTTATTGAAAGAAATGATAGGAAAAGGAACTGATTTAAGTTATGAGGGGAAAGTTAATGTTCTTAATTTGATTTCGAATTATGCAAACGAACAGGGAGCTTTTGACCAGACAAAAATAACAGAAAGCATTAACAACGGAAATGCCAAATCTGTTGACGATTTGATGCAGTTGGCAGTTCTGAATGAATACAGCACGGTAACAGGAGTAAACGTAAATGCAAGTCAAATTATCGATAATATAAATGCTGAAGAAATAGCAACTTCTCCTAAAATTTCCAATACGGCAAGAACGGCGATGGTTGCGAATTTGGCTCAGTTAGGCGCTTTTGCGGTAAATACTAACCGCAGCAATGTTCCTTTCATTTCTCAAAAAGTTTCATCTTTGATATTGCAGAACAATAATACTGAACAGATTGCGGATAAAACAGGAAAGATTACGGAAGATATAAATACTATTTTGTCTTCAGGCAATACTGTATCTGAAATGAACACGCAGGACGCTCAGTATCTTTACGGTAATTTGGAAGTATTGCAAAGCCAGTCTGCAGCAGGAAGAATAGACTCCATAAATAATCTGCAGCAGCAGATAGTAGACAAAATATTTAACAATACGGCGCTTTCTGCAGCTCAGAAATATCAAATTCTGTCGGCAATGGGGGTTTTGACTACAGGGAAAATTCTCAACGGTAAAGCGGAAGCAAGCGAAAGCACTGTAAAACTCCTTGAATTGATAGCGACAGGCATTGCTTCCATAGATACAAATGCAATATCCGAGCTTTCATCCGAAGAGTCTCTGATGCTGAATAACTCTTTTGCCAATATAATTCAAGTATTGTCCTCAAATAACGTAAATACTTCAGAATTTAAACAGATTCAAAACAATATTACAAACCAAATTACTGCTAATGTTCAGGATGCAAAAGCATTAGAGTCTCTAACTAAAATGTTTGAAAACAATGAGTTAACTGAGGAAAACATAAAGACCATTAATTCTTTATTTGAAGGGTCGAATGCTTTGAAAACAGAATATGCAAAACAAAGAGCTTCCGTATTGGTAATAAGCAGAATGAGAGATTCTTTACAGATGTCACACAGTTTTGCAGACGGAATACAGGCTAATAAAGGGATAACCGACATATATAGTCAAATCTCTAAAATGAAAGCGGGAGATATTTTAAACTCCGAAGCTTCGGGTTTATCCGGATTAAAAATAACTCAAGGAATGATCAATATTTGCAATACTGAAACGCTTTATATACAAGCCAACGAAGCTTTGAAAGAATATGTCCCGGATTGGTTTAATCAGGAAAAAGGATTTAACGGGTTCAGAACAGCTCAAGCCGAGGCAATTAAAGATATTCTGAACGGAAACAATCTTGCGCTGCTTGCAACCGTAGGGTTCGGTAAATCAAACGTAGCAGTAGGAGCAGCTTTTGCAAGAGGTCTTCAAAATAACGCAAATATGGATATAATTGTCGCAACGGAAGAATTGCTTAAACAGTATACCGACGGTTATATAGACGGAGAAAACAAACTCGGCAGTTATCAAAAATATCTTGATGCAGCAGGCGTAACGATTTACGATATGAACGCCATAGCAGATAAAGCTATGAATTCAGGTAATTATACCGAATTAAAAGAGGCTTTGTTTGACAGCAACGGCTTGAGAGTATGGACTGGTGAAAGATACGGTTTCTTAAATACTCAGGCAGAATCAAAATTCAGCACTATGGATAATGAGCTGAGAAATATCCTGCAGCAGTTCCAACAGGAAAATGACAGGCTTACAATAGTTGATGAAGTCCATAAATTTATGGAAAGCCAAACGTCATTCATACAGAGTAAGGGCGATGATTCGACTTTATATTCAAAAGCAGATAAAGTCCGTAACAAAGCTCTTGCTGCCGCATATTCAGAAGCTTCCAATATTTTTGAAGCGATGAAAAATAATGATACTTCAAGCATTTACTACGGATTATCCATCAGCGGAGCAGATAATACCGGTATGATTACGGATAAATTAAATGCTAAGTTAAATCAAATATCAAAAGAAAAGGGAATAGAAAGAACTTATATTGACTCCATATTAAGAGGCATGATTGAAACTTACTCAGGTTCGCAGAAAGCTACGGTAGCCGTAAGCGAAAAAGGGACTAAAAAAGTTGTTCCTGTAGCAGAAGGTAAGATTGAGATGAATAGAGTGTTTAATGATTTTGCATATGCTTACGGTATAGCCAGAGGTTCAGATTTAAAACATGAAGAGGCGTTAAAAGCAACTCCTGTCAGTGAAACAGATATGGGTACGTCAGGCAGCAGACTTTTCTACGGTAAAGGACAGTATGTAGGTATGTCCGGTACATTGGAACATGTTTTGGATATGTCTGCTTCTTTCGGTATGGCTGTTAAGTCATATGGAGAAATGAAAGATTTTGAATTGGCAGACATAACTAATAAAACAGCGACAATTGAAGTTAACGGCGAATCAAAGACTGTTAAGATTGTTGACACTTCATCATTGGCAAGAACGAAAGGTGTTGATTCTAAAGATACGGTAGGTTTTGTATCCGTAACAGGAACAAACCAGGAAGCCGTAAGAGATGCCATGATTAAACAGATGGCTGACCAAATAGAATATAACCTTACAAGAATGGACGGTAAACATAATATTGCAAGAACGCAGCTGATAATGTCAGTTGATACTAATTTCCAAAAACAATTAAGGCAAGAGTTGATAAACAGAGGTCTTGAAAATCGTTTGGCAAAAGGTATTACGGTAGACAGCGATTCTGCAGAAGTAATGAAGATGATAGATCAGAAAGGTAAAGACGGCGTTAATGCACAAATAATAATTGCAAGTGAAAAAGGAGCCACAGGTCTTGATTATTCAGGCAACTACGATTTGCTTGTTGATGCTACAGGTGCAGGGTCTTCTTTGCTTACTCAGACTTACGGAAGAGTAAACAGACATAACGGAGAACAGTGTACCAGATTGGTATTTACAAGCGAAGTTGAAACTACAGGATTACAGAAAGAATACAGTGATCCTATGATAGTCGGCGATATTTACAGACAATTAAGCACAAGCTCTCTTGATTCACAAAATGCTTTGGCTGAAAAATTCTTTACTCAGGATTCAAACGGCAAAGTAACTATAAAAGAAACAAACAGCGAAATCTTGTCGTTCGAGATGGCAAAATTATATTCTCTTTATAAGCAGTCAGGACAGTCTTTGATATTCGGTTTAAATGACTCAATAAAAGACAAGTTCTTAACAGGTAAATTGACCGCATTAATTAATGATGCCGGCGGCCAGGAAACTAAATCCGGAGCAACTGTTTATAATGTTTTGCATGATTTGCTTAATAAATCTCAGAGTTCGACGTTAAGAGTAGGTGAAACTGTTGAAACAGGAATATCAGACGGATTGACGCAGATGGAAAACAGTTTGGCTAACTTACAGACAGAAGCTCTTGAAGCTTATAAAGCTATACGTACAAATCTTATAGCGGTTAACGCTTCTCAGAAACTTATAGATCAAGTTAATGCTGAAATAGCGGCATGGGAATCAGTAGACGGCACAATAGCCGAATACAAACAAAACGCTGTTAAAAATGCAGGAAAAACGGATACTAGAACGACTCCTATAACAAGAGTTGATACGTTAAAGGAAGCGGTAGAGACAATGCTGAGTTACAGCAGTAAAGTTGTAGCTTCTTACGGGAATAATAACGAAATTGAAAATGCTCCTAAAACTGTTACTCAAATTGAAGCCAATATACAAAAGGCAGGGATTAACGCAACGGATGAACAGATAAGTGAACTTACCAAGATGATAAAGAATAATCCTGTAATGTCAGTCAACGGAGAGATAACGGCTTTAGGACAGCAGACAATCAATAATTATAAACAAATAAATACTAAGCTTCCTAATATGAAAATTTCAGATGACGATGATTTGGCAAAAGCTTTGGCAATGCTTTTGATGCAGTTGTTCGGCAAGAACATTTTAGGTACGGATGAATCGGCAGGAGAAAGCGGCGAATCATCAAAATCTAAAATTCTTGACAATTCCGTAAGCATAGCCGAAAAACTTGCAAGCCAGAATGTCGATATTGATAAAGCTATTACACTTATGAGACAGGGGCTTATAACCGAAGATAATATTTCTTTATTCAGCGCCGGTCAGCTGAACCAGATATTGACAGCTGAATACAGTCCGGAATTTGCATCTTTTACAAAGAATGAGTTATCTTCTGCAATGTATATAAAAACTATAGAGACAATTATAGAATTGAATAAAAAAGGCGCAAATATCGCATTGAATAATCAGCAGAAAGATGTGATAGACAATTATAATGCGCTTATTTCAGCATATGAAACGCAAAGATACAGCGCTTTGAAATTGTCCGCAGCTGAAAAAGCTAAAATTGCCAATAAAGAATTTAAGGAAAATCATACGGCATTGGCAGGTATAATAAATGATACGGCATCTCTTGCAGGCGATGTTTTGAAATTCCTGCCTGTTTCCGGAATAATGAGCATATTTAACGGTTTATTGGGAGTAACTTCCGCCGGGACGCTTGTAGATTCGTTAAAACAGGTTGTAAGCGTAAGCGCGGTTGCTCCTATTTCAAATAAACTTTCTTCATCGTCAGGCACAGAAAAGAACGATATAACCGGCGCGGCAATAAAACTGTCAATTCTGATTACTGACATGTTTGCATCTTTCGCATTAAAACAGTCGGCAAAAAATGATTTGCAAACGCTGATTGAAAATAATGAAGAAACAAATTCTCTGATAGGGGCAGACGGCAATTTGCTGGATGCTAAAACAGTAGAACAGAACAGCGCTATACTTTACGGGAAATATATCGGTGATGAAATAGAAGCCGATATGAATGTTCTGCAATGGTACGGCAGCAAGTCAGAAATGGCAAAAAATATTACTCTGGATAATATAAGCAGTGTCGGAGTTCTTGATCAGATCGTAAAATCTGCTCAGGAAGAAGGACAGGATAAATTGGCAAAGTCTCTTAAAAAGCTGAGCTCGAAAACAGTTATTGGTTTTGCTGATACGTCTGATTTGTCTTTGACATTGTTAAAAACTTTGGGGTATAAGAAAATAGCCGCTCAAATAGAAACAGCCGAAAAAACTGCGGAAACAGAATTTGCGGCAAGCGTAGAGTCGGCATTTAAACCTTCGGCATCAGGTTTGAGCGATGAAGCTTTTAAAGAAGAAAAAGAAAAATTTGTTGCAGACCGAGTATCGGCGATGAAAGCGTCAATCAAAACTGCCGTAGTGGAAAAAGTTCTTGCCGATATTGAAAAACAAGGATTAAGCGAAAGTGATATAAAAGCCGTAAAAGCAATATTGAATGTAGAAAACAAAACAGATGCTGTTCAGAATACGGCTTCTGAAGGCGGGAAAGTAATAGAATTTGTCAAGAGCTGCGCACAGACGGCGGTAGAAGGATTCGGAGTAGAATATTCAGCAGAGAAGACAGTAGGAGATTATGTGCTGGATACGCTGAAGGTGGCAGGAATAGCAGAGGCGGCGGTAAAAGCAACGGAAGCATTGCTTGGAACAGTAAGAGGTAATTTGGGAGATAATTACGAGTATGCGATAGTAAATGATGCAAGCAAGATAAAGACAAAAGTAGCGGCATACTATACGAATGAGAAAGGAGAAGGACACGTAGCGACGGTAGATTCAGAAGCGGCGTTGAAAGCGGAAGAAATGAACGGGTTTACGTTTACCGGGATAGTGATAGCGGATAAGAAAGAGATAACGGCAACCAACGGACTTGGGACGATATATAACAAAGAAGCGCTGAAGAATGTAATGAAGAAGATAGATACAAGCAAGCTGAATGCACAAGAAGCGGGGACGGCGGAAGAAGTAATGGGAGAAGTAGTAAACGGAGTAACGGCGCCTTCTGAATTGTCAAAGACGTTGGAATATGTATTGAATATATGGAGCAGAGACACAGGAGCGATGTTAGAGTATATAGGGTTAGATAAAGGCACGGAGTTGAGCAATACAAAGGCAATAGTGCAGGCAGCAACAGACAAGATGGCGGAAGCGATAGAGATGGGAAAGAAAGGAGAACTGAGCGGAGCTGAAGTAAGGACGGAAATAGCGTTGGTAACGACGTTGAGGGATTTATTGATAACATCAAGCAAAGAAGCGAAAGGGAAAGAATGGGTAGCGACAGCCGGAGCTGAAGAGATATTAACGAAACTAGTAATAAGCAAAGCTGTAAACCAGAATGTGATAATAGCCGGGATGGAGAAGGAAAACAGCGGAAAAGCGGAAGAATTTGTAATAGACATACAGAAGTTGCAGAAAGCGATAAGCGACAAGAATATAGTATTTGCGAAAGACGCAAAGATAGACGACGTAATGGATATGCTCAAAGACAAGAAGACGGATAAATACATAACGCCGATGATGAGATTGTCAGATATTAAAGCGGTTGCAGCAGCAGCATAAAGTATAAAGAGATGTTTAATAAGATGCAGTAAATAAATAATAAAAAAGCAGACAGAAAAAATATCTGTCTGCTTTTTTATTTGCCGGTATTATAAAGATTCGACTATAATTCCTTTTTTTTCGTCAACGGGACATTTGTTTTGACATATTGAGCAGCCTATGCATAAATTTTCGTCAATATAAGGGACTTTAACAAATTCTCCGTTTATCATTTCTTTTTTTACTTTTACAGCTTTTGAAGGGATCGGGCAATGCTCTTCACATACAAGGCACTCTAATCCGTCACGCCATGAAATACAGGTGTCTTTTTGTATTTTTGCCACACCGATTTTTGTTTTCATCTTTTTTTCAACAGTCATTTTCTTTATTGCCTGAGTTGGACAAACTTGTCCGCATAAAATACATTCGTATTCGCAGTACCCTGTTTTAGCGTCAAGTTTCGGCGTCCAGACGCCGTCTATGCCCGATTCAAACATTACAGGCTGAAGCCCGTTTGTAACGCATGCTTTAATGCAGTTGCCGCATCGTATGCATTTTTGTTTGAAATCATTTTCATTTAATATCCCGGGAGGACGTATAATATTACTCTTTTTAACAGCCGGTTTGTTTTTTAAAGCGAAAAAAATAAATCCTAAAGAAACTGTCAGCCATGATAAAAACTCTTTTCTTGAAATTCCGTTTTCTTTATGTTTTGGAGAATTGTCTTTTTTCGGCAGATTACAGATAACCGGTTTTATAAAAGAAAACTCAGGCTTATATCTGTCAGCGCACTTTGTTTCCCGTATGCAGTCCATACACAAGATACATTCTTGTTTTATATAGCTGTTATCATCTTTTATTGCGTTCATTCTGCATAAATTTTTGCATTGTCCGCATTTACCGGCACATGATTCTGATTTTCTTGTAAACAGTGCTTTCATCGAAAATACGGCAAGTATGCTTCCGAGAGGACAAATATATCTGCACAAAAATCTTCTTTTAAACAGCAGCATAACGAGCGGCAATGTGAAAAATATAAGCATCGATGAGGAATTGTTGAAAAACAATTCTCTGTTTTCGATAACAATGCTTTTTGATATTTGGTAAATGCCTTCAGTAATTCTGCCGGGATTATTTGACATGAGATAATAAAAGAAGTCATTTGACAGGTTATTGGCGGCAGAATAAAAAGTAAAATAAAAACCTCTTGCAAATATTGTTAAAGGTTCAAACAGCCATAACATTTGAAGCCCGAAAGCGGAAAGAACTATAAGAAGTAATAATAAAAAATATTTAAAATTTATTCTTTTTGGTTCAGTTTCTTTGTTTTTCTTAAATATGCTTATAAAAAAACTTACTATGTCCATAACGGTTCCGTAAGGACATATCCATCCGCAGAATATTCTTCCGAAGATTAACGTAATAATTATCAGAACAGCCGCCGCAATAAGAGCCGTCTGTAAAAAATTAGAGACGATTGCCGTTACAGGAGAGATTTGAAAAAAAATAACCGCATTAAAAAAATTGTGCAGCGGATATCTTAAATACCACAGTAATATACATATTGTTATAAAAAATATCGACTGAGTTAGTATTTTTAATAGTTTAATTTTCATAATTTTAATGTTTTAATTTTTGCTTTGCTTATATTCATATTGCCTAGCCCGGATTTTGCAGCTTCTTTGATATGTCCTATATTTTCAGGGTTTATGTTATATAGTGTTTGCGAAGCGTAGGCATCTGCCAGAACGGCGTCTGCAGAGGCTATCAGCACCGAGGCTTTTTTGACGTCTTCCAAATTGCCTCCTCTAGGACCGTTCCTTAAAAGAATTCTGTGTCCGTCGATTATATTTAAATCCGGTTTGATAAAAGATAAAACTTCCGGAAGTTTTTTATCTATATCCCAATGCATTGTTGATCTGTTTCCTCCGCAGACTCCCATAAGATTTTTAATTGACAGCGTAAGTTTTGTATGACCGTGCGTTTTTGCTATTGGTATATTTATAAAACAGTCGCAGTTAACCGCATCGGAATATATCGGGAAATCCTGCATTTGCGCCGGCGTTTTGAAATCTGCGGCGTAATATTTCCATCTGTCAGGGAAAAAAATATCGCCGCCGGCTTCTTTAACGGCTTTTTCTATGCCTGAATTTTTATAACACATTTTTTCTTCGTTGCAGGTGTTGTCAAAAACTTTAACTTTTTTTGCCCCTGCCTTTAAACATAATTTTACTACGGCGGCAACCAAAAAAGGATTTGTATTTGCCGCATACTCCGGCGCTCTGTTCCATCCTATATTAGGTTTGACTACAACGATATCGCCTTTCTTAACGAATTTTTCTATACCGCCTAATTCGTCGATAATTCTTTTCGTCATTTCTTCAATATTTTCTCCGTGTACGGTTACAAGATCATAATTTGTTTTAATGTTTCTTCTCTTTCTCGGTTCCAGCTGCTTTGCCGTTTTTGCAAACAATTCTTTTGACTTTCCTGTTGCCAGAAAAAGCGATATTAGTCCGAAAGATAGAATTTTTAAAAAGTTTTTTCTGGAATATCTCTTTAAAAAAATTTTGTTTAAATTTTTAATCATTCAATATCTCCGTAAATAGGGTTTTCCGAAACAATTTTTTTGTAAATTACAGCCGATACAAAAATGCCGATTTCATATAATACTATCATAGGCAGAACGAATAAGGTTAAGCTGAAAACGTCTGTGGTCGGGGTAATGATTGCCGCAAAAACGCAAAGTACAAAAAAAACTTCTTTTCTGAATTTTTTTAATATTTTAGGCGATACTATCTGTAAAGCCGTTAAAACTGCGCAAATCAAAGGTATTTCAAATATTATACCGCCTGAAAGCAATACTGCAAATACAAAAGAAATATATGAATTGAGAGTAAACTGCGGCGCAGATGACGTCAAATGTACGGCGATATTTGAGAGGAATTTTATTGTATTAGGCAAAACTATAAAATAAGAGAAAACAGTTCCCGAAATAAAAAGAACAAAAGCAGATATTGAGTATTTTACTATTGATATCGTTTTTTCTTTTTGTAAAGCAGGCGCAATAAATTTTATGCATTCATAACATATCGGCAGAAAAGAAATTACGAGACCTGAGTAAATTACGGTTTTAAAATATATTGTAATTGGTTCCGTAGGTCTGAGTATAAGAAAATCATTTATGGTATTTTTTGCCGGGAGTTTGACGTAATCAATTATGATGTCTGCGATAAAAAAAGACAAAACGGAAGCCGCGGACAAATAAATTACAATTCTTATTATAAGCCATCTTAAATCTTCCAGATGGGATAGAACAGGCTGTTTTATCATTATTTTTCGAGTTTATTTATGTCTTCTTTTTTCTCTTCTGTTTTATCGGCATCGTCCTTTTTGCTGCCGTCAAAAGCGTTTTTAAATTCTCTTATCGAAGTGCCTATCGCTTTGCCTATTTGCGGTAATTTTTTTGAACCGAAAATTAAAAGAGCCAAAAGAAGAATTACTATAATTTCCTGAAATCCCAATCCGAACATAAAAACCTCCGGTCTTTCTTAGAACGACATAGATTTACTGTTTTATTTGTTTTTTTGTTTTTAATATTGCAATCCTTACATAAACGGCGGTTACAAACCATACGGCATATAAAAAATACGAAATATATTTTGCAGCCGGAGTTTGAAATTTATATGAAATATAAAGACCGGCTACTCCCGCAAAAGTTGAAAATAAAAAGAGAAATTTGAATTTTTTATAATTATTTTTTTCTTCCATTACTGCCTCTTTTGAATTTTTTGTATTTTCTTAATGATGAAAAAAGTAAGAATGTTTATGAATAATAAAACACAGGCCGCTATTATGCCGGCAGTTAAACTAAAAACGGCGGCTAATATTGCGCCTGCGGTAATATCAATTGCAAATAATGTATAGAAAAGCTTGTTAACATTCATAATTATCCCTTGTATTCTCTTACAAGATATATTAATTTTCCTACAATTTCAATATTATCGGAAGTTATTGCCGGATATTTAGGATTGGATGATTTTAGAAATATTCTGTCGTTTTCTCTGTAAAACATTTTAACGGCAGATTCACCGTCTACCAAAGCAACGACGATATCTCCGTTGTAAACTCTTTCGCCCTGTGAAACGACTATAGTGTCTCCTTCAACTATGCCGGACGGTTCCATGCTGTCGCCTTTAACTTTTAAAGCGAAACATTTTCTGTTTCTTGTTACGTTTGTATTGATATATACATAATCGTTTGCATCTTCTATCTGTTCAAGGAATGTGCCGGCATGAACTGTACCCAAAACCGCAACAGGTGAAAAATTTTGTCTGTTAGGCAAATCTATTCCTCTGGACAAAGAACCTCTTTTTATAAGACAGCCTTTTAACTGTAAGGCTTTAAGATGCTGTTGAACAGAACCTATGGACAATTTGAAATTTGCCGCAATTTCTCTGACAGTAGGCATCATTGCGTTGTCTGCGTGAAAATCATTTATGAATTGTAAAACTTTTTTTTGTTTGTCTGTAAGTTCTTTCATAAGATCCTCCGGAATAAAAAGATAGTATTTTAATTATACTATACATTTGTATTAAAGTCAAATTTATTGCTTGTTTTTTAAATCGGATGAGCTTTTTGAAAAGATTTTATTTAATCTGCAAAAGAATTTTTGTATTTGTCGAAAAACTTTTTTTCTATATCGTAAATTTTATATCTTAAAGCTTTATATTTTAATGCTGTTTCAAAATCAATTATTTTTGAATATTCTTCCAAAACTCTCAAAGATTCTTCCGCTCTTTTAAAGTTTGCTATTATTATATTTTTTAAATCTGCTCTTGATGCTTCCTGTGCTTTTTTACCGGAATCGCTTACACTGTCTCTTGCCGAGAGCATTTGTTCGTAATATTCCGTAAGGTAAGAGGATGCCGCATGGCGTATAATTCGTATCTCTTTATAAAATTCTTCGTCGCAAAAAATAAAACGCATGCCGTCTTCTACAACTCTCAGACCTTCTTTGCATCTGTTAACGTTTGTATCTAGTATTCGTATAAAATTTTTGTCCATTTTAAGAATATCTTTCAACGATTAGTTTTATGAGATTGCTCGTAGATTTTCCGGCAACAAGCGGATATCTGTAAACTTTTTTGACAAATTCTCTGCCGATAATATCTTCTATTTTGTAATCGCCGCCTTTAACAAGTATGTCAGGGCGGAGTTTCTTTAAAAGTTCGTAAGGCGTCTGTTCGTTAAAAATTACTACATAATCTATTGCCGTTATTGCCGCAAGAAGTTTAGTTCTGTCTTTCTGCGGGACTAAAGGTCTTTTAGGCCCTTTAAGACCGGCTAAAGATTTATCTGAATTTATTGCAACTATTAAAACGTCTCCGAGCGTTTTTGCTTTTTGGAACAAACTGACATGCCCTATATGTATCAAGTCAAAACAGCCGTTAGTGAAAACTATTTTTTTGTTTTCTTCTTTTAGTTTTTTAACGGTTTCGATTAATTTTTTTGTTGAACAAATTTTATTATTATCCAAAGATTTTTTCCTCAACCAATTTAGCTATAATGTGCAAAAGAAGTATATGACATTCCTGAATTCTTCCTGTAACTTTTGAAGGAGCGCAGTAACACATATCTGATAAAAGTTTTAATTGTCCTCCGTCTGCACCGGTAAGTCCTATTACAAAAATCCCCATATCTTTTGCTGTTTCTACCGCTTTAATCACGTTTATAGAGTTTCCTGAAGTTGTTATTGCGATTATTATATCGCCTTTTTGGGCAAAAGCCTCAACTTGTCTGCTGAAAACGAACTCGTAGCCGAAATCGTTTCCGATTGCCGTTACGGAAGAAATATTTTCCGTCAAGGCTATGGCAGGAAGAGCATTTCTGTTTTTTTCAAATCTGCATACCAGTTCGGCGGCAAAATGCAGAGCGTCGCATGCAGACCCTCCGTTGCCGAAAATAATTGCTTTTTTACCGTGCTGGTAAGCTTCGTTGATTTTATTTGCAATAGACTGTATATAAACCAATTGTCCTTCATCCAACATTTTTTGTTTGGTCTCAATACTGTCGCTTATTAAAGTTTTAATTGTGCTTTTCATATCCATAATTGTCTCCAATTAATAAAGCCCGCCTTTTTATGCCGGCGGGCTTTAAATTAAAATATTTTTTCAGCCTGCCCGTTATTTACCGAATATATATTTTGGCAAAAAATCCGTACATACGTTTCCTTTATGGAAGAATTCGTTTTCCATAATTTTTGCATGTAAAGTGGCTGTATTTTTTATTCCTTCAATCTGCGTTTCTTTCAAAGCTCTGGACATTCTGGTAATTGCTTCTTCTCTGGTTGCCCCGTGAGCGATTATTTTGGCTATAAGGCTGTCATAAAAAGGAGGAATCGTATAACCTGAATAAACGTGGGTGTCAACTCTTATCCCGGGACCGCCAGGCAGATACAAATGTCCGATTTTTCCAGGAGAAGGAATAAAGTCCTTGTCAGGATCTTCGGCGTTTATTCTGCACTCTATGGCATGTCCGTTTATTTTTATGTCGCTTGAATCAAAAGATAATCTTTCGCCGGCCGCCAATAAAATTTGTTCTTTAACCAAATCTATTCCGGTAATGGTTTCAGTTACAGGATGCTCAACCTGAATTCTTGTATTCATTTCCATGAAATAAAAATTTAAATGTTTGTCTACTAAAAATTCTACCGTTCCGACAGTTATATACCCTACGGCTGCCGCAGCGCTTTGAGCTGCTTTACCCATTTTTTTCCTTAATGAATCATTAATGAACGGTGACGGACTTTCTTCAACAAGTTTTTGGTGTCTTCTTTGAATTGAGCAGTCTCTTTCAGGAAGATAAACGACTTTTCCTTTGCAGTCTCCCAAAATCTGAAATTCTATATGATGAGGTTCTTCAATGTATTTTTCCATGTAAACGTCAGGATTACCGAAAGCGGCTTTAGCTTCCGTCTGAGCCATTATAATGGAATTTTTAAGAGCTTCTTCGCTTACGACGATTCTCATGCCTTTTCCGCCGCCGCCGGCAGTGGCTTTAACTATTACAGGATATCCTATTTTTTGTGCAAGTTTAAATATTTCAGGGTCATCCGCCGATACAGGACCTTCAGATCCTGGAACAACAGGCACTTTTGATTTTATCATCAATTGTCTGGCGGCTATTTTATCTCCCATTTTTTCAATGGAGCTTCTTTTAGGACCGATAAAAGATATTCCGCAGCTTTCGCATACTTCCGCAAAATATGTATTTTCCGCCAAAAATCCGTATCCCGGATGAATAGCGTCGGCGCCTGTAATTTCAGCCGCTGAAATTATGCTCGGAATGTTAAGGTAACTTTCACTTGCAGATGCAGGACCTACGCAAATTGATTCGTCCGCAAGTTTTACATGCATTGATTCTTTGTCTGCCTCAGAATGTATGGCAACCGTCTGGATGCCGAGTTCTCTGGCAGCTCTGACTACTCTGCAGGCTATTTCGCCTCTGTTTGCGATTAATATTTTTTTAAACATATTATAATCTCCCGATATCAAAAACTATGCTTGTGCCTGATCTGACGTATCTACCAAAAACAATTCCTGTCCGTACTCTACGGATTCTCCGTTTTGTACGCAAACTTTAACAACTTTACCTTTTGTTGTGGCAATAACGTCTTTTATAATCTTCATGGCTTCAATTGCAGCTATTTTCTGCCCTACTTCAACATGGTTGCCTTCTACTATGAAAGGCGGTCTGTCGTTTGCCGGAGCATTGTAAAATGTTCCTACCATTGATGATTTAATAGAAACAATCGGAGATTTTTCGACTACGACTTTTTTAGGGGCGGCAATTTTTTGCGTTACTTCGCTTTTTTTGAAATAAACTGATGTTTCTCCGGAATCAAATTCCATTTCTTCAATATCTGTTTCTCTTATTGATTCCAAAAATTTTTTAATTTCAATAGGATTCATAAAAACCTCATAGTTTTAGATATGATTCTGTTATACTCTTTCTACGTATTCGCCTGTTCTGGTGTCGACTCTGACTTTGTCGCCTTCCTTTATAAATAAAGGAACTTTTATTTCGGCGCCTGTTTCTATTTTTGCAAATTTAGTCAAATTTGTTACAGAGTCGCCTTTTATTCCCGGTTCGGCTTCTATAATAGTCATTTCAACTATAAGAGGCATATCAATGCCGATTAACTCTTCTTCCAAATATATGGCGTCAATTTCCTGGTTTTCTTTCAAATAAATTTCTTTGCCGTCCATCTTTTCTTTCGGCACAGGAATCTGTTCGTAAGAATTCATATCCATAAATATGTAATTTTCGCCTTCCGCATATAAGAACTGTTTTTTCTGTCTGGTAACGCTCAAAGCATCAAATTTTTCGCCTGATTTGAAAGTTCTGTCTATCGTTCCGCCTTTTTTAACATGTCTCAATTTAACTCTCATAACCGCTCCACCTTTGCCAGGCTTATGATTTTGAAACCATGTTATCTGATAAGGTTCATTATCAACTAAAATTACTAAACCGTTTTTGAAATCCGAAGTTGAAACCATTATTATTTTCTCCTGTTACTGTTACTCTAAATTTTTGTATTTGTTAAAACTTTGCATCCTTTTTTTGTAACCAACACCGTATCTTCAAGCCTTATTCCGAATTTTCCCGGGAAATATACGCCCGGTTCTATCGTTATTATCATATTTTCTTGTAAAATTTCTTTTGAATTTTGAGAGACTGACGGAAATTCGTGTATGTTTAAGCCGACTCCGTGCCCTGTTCCGTGAATGAATTTATCACCGAACCCTGCTTTTGTAATGACATCTCTTGCCGCCGAATCGACTGCGCTGCATTTGATGCCCGCTTTTACGGCTGCCAGCGAGATATCATGAGCCTGCTTTACCAAAGACCACATCTTTTCAGAATTATCGCTAATTTTACCTAAAAAAACTATACGTGTCAAATCAGAACAGTACCCTTTATATACGCACCCCATATCTATAAGAACTATGTCATTTCTTAAAATTTTTCTGTTTCCGCTCGCATGATGCGGGTTTGATGAATGATGTCCGCTTGCAACTATTGTTTTAAAACTGGCTGATGTGCGGCTTTTTGAAAATTCTTCTTCTATTTTGAAATATATTTCAGTTTCGGTCATTCCGGGCTCTATCTGTGTTTTTACTTTGTCAAAAATATCCGCAACGATTTCACACGCCGTTTTAATATTTTTTATTTCTTCTTTACTTTTAATTATTCTCAAATCGGCTGTCAGCCCGTTTATTTTCGATACGGAGACATTGTTGTTGAAAAGTTTTTTTATTACGGCGTCAAAAACAAGCACGTTTGTATTTGAAACATCAATACAAACATCTTTAATTTTGTATTTTCTGCATATTTCTGTCAATCCTTCGGTAAAAGATGAGGCAATCTTTATTTTTACAGCGTTTCCGAAATGCTCTTTAACCTGACCTTCTATCATTTTTGATGTTATCGTGAAAATATTTTTTTTATAAAGCAGAAGCCAAAAACCGTCAAATCCTGCTTCCGTTAAATAAAAAATATCTTTCGGATCTGTTACTAAAATTGCCCGGTCGGCGTATTTTTCCGTAAGCTTTGATATTCTTTTATTCATAACATAATAATTCTATCATTTTTTTACATACATATATATATTGTAATGCTGAAAAATATTAAATATGTTTCAGCCTGCTTGATTTTTATTTCCAAAAAAAGTAATATAATAAACCAATCTTTAATAAAAGTTTAATTCCGACATAGCTCAATGGTCGAGCATCCCGCTGTTAACGGGAGGGTTGTAGGTTCGAGTCCTACTGTCGGAGTTTTTCTTTTCCGGTAAGAAAAAGATACAATAAAAAAGTCATGAACAGCATATTTTTCAAAATATCCAGATTGGCAAAATTGTTATTTTGCATTTATTTTGTTCTGTTTTTTGCGCTTGTAATTCCTTTCCATCATCATGCTGACAATAAAACGCACGAAAAAGACTGCTCCGTATGTATGCTTGCGGCGCAGCAGTTTAGTTCAGATGTTAATTACAATATAACTGCAGTTTTTGTTTTTATTATTGCGGTTACCCTTGTGAAAACTGCAGTAAAAATTTTTAAAAAAAGAAATATATATCTCCGCAGTCCTCCAACGCTTTAATATAAAAATTCATTAATCATTAAGCATATTCTTTTAACTTAGAGAATATGCAGGTTTTCTTTTTAATTTTTAAATTAAAGGAGTTTTTATGTTTCGTTGGAGAACAAACTTATGTGTTGTTTTGTTTATTGTATTTATTATAGGTATACACAAATCATTCGCAGGTGTTGTAAATCCGGATATTTCAGTTATAGGGCAGATTATTTCAAATCGCACAGATGACGCTTCATCGGAAAATGCAAATACTTCAACTTTGAATTTAGGAGAAACTGAAATCGTTGTGGACGGTTATCTTAATCCTTATGCAAAAGGTTTTTTTGTTTTTGCCATAGAAGACGGGAAAATAGAAACCGAGGAAGCATATCTTACGATATTTAAAGGGCTTCCTGACGGATTTGCTTTAAAAGGCGGTAAATACCGCGTAGGTTTCGGAAAACTTAATCCTGTTCATCCTCATGCTTATTCATTTATTTCTGCACCGAGAGTAATGGCGGAAATGCTTCCGGGAGAGGAAAGTTTTAACGAAACGGGCGTGCAGGCGTCTTTTTTATTGCCTGCTTTCGGAAATTGTGCTTCCGTTATTTCCGGCGATATTATAAACGGATCGTCTTTTCATCCTGACGAAACGAAAGAATCTTCCGGATGGGTGGGGCGGTTAAGCAATTCTTTGCTTATCAACGATACGACGCCGTTGGAAATAGGAGCGTCTGCAACGCAAGGCACAAACAACGTCAAATGGGGTACTAAAACTTTAGTTTGCGGAGTTGACTGCAAAACTAAAATTAAATTCTCTCCTTTTACAACTTTAACTTTGCAGGGAGAATATTTTTACAATAAAAGCGATATTGTTACAGACAACGATACAGGCAGCTTTAGAAATATTGTAAGGGACGGCTTTTATGCTTTTGCCGATTTAAATTTTTGGCAGAGATGGAACGGCGGAGTCATTTATGACCGGTACAACCCTTTGCATGACAAAAATTTAAGAGACAGTGCTGTAAAGTATTTTGTCGGATACTCTCTTCTTGAAGAGACTACTTTATTTCGTTTAGCTTACGAACAGTTTATGCCGGAAGGCTCTGATGTCGTAAATACTGTAACTTTTCAGGTAGTTTTCAGTATAGGTCCGCATAAAGCGCATCAGTTTTAGGAAAATTTTTAAGGAGAAGACTATAAATGAAAAAGTTTTTAATTTTTTGTGCTGTATTGATGTTTACGGCAGTTGTTTCTGTTGTTGCCGAGCCTGTTAAAATCGTGGCGGCAATACCTGATTTAGGTTCGATAGCTTCATATATAGGAGGAGATAAAGTAGAAGTTATTGCGATAGCAAAAAATAATTCAAATCCTCATTTTGTCGAAGTTTTGCCTTCATATATGATTAAGGTTTTAAAAGGTGATATTTATTTGAAAGCGGGTCTTTCTTTGGATCAGTGGTCAAATGAAATAATTGACGGATCACGCAATAATAAAATCATAGTTGCGGATTGTTCTAACGGAATTGCAGTACTGCAGAAGCCTGTCGGGAAAGTCGATTCTTCAATGGGAGACGTTCATCCGGAAGGCAATCCGCATTATTGGCTTGATCCTGAAAACGGCATTGTAATTGCTTCAAATATACTTGCCGCTTTGAAAAAGGCTGACTCTTTAAACAGCGCTTATTATGAAAGCAATTTTGAGAAATTTAAAAATGAAACAAAAATGCGCATTGCGGTATGGAAAGACAAAATGTCAGGTCTTTCAGGAAAAAAGATGATAAGCTATCATTCTTCATGGGTGTATTTTGCTTCAGCGTTTAATATGGTTATAGCCGGTTATGTCGAACCTTTACCGGGAATACCTCCTACGGGAAAACATCTTTCAGAACTTGTAAATATTATTAAAAAAGATAAAGTCTCTCTTTTAATTCAGGAGCCGTATTTTCCTGATAACGCTCCTAAATTTTTGGAACGTCAAACAGGCATTAAGGTATTTAAAATAGCTCCGTCATGTACAAACGTCAAAGCAGATTCATATTTTAAGCATTTTGACGAAGCAATAGCACAAATAACGAAATAGTTCGCGTGTAATATTTACGGCAGCCTGTACAATAAATACAGACTGCCGTAAAAAGTATTTTAAGGAGTTTCTTATGATGATATTTCAGTATCATTTTATTATAACGGCATTATTAGTATGCCTTATGCTTACGGGTATTCATACTTATTTCGGCTATCATGTTGTCAAAAGAGGTGTCATCTTTGTCGATTTAGCTCTTGCGCAGGTTGCGGCTTTGGGAGCGAGCGTCGGTGTTTTGCTTGGATGGGGAAGCGAATTCCCGGTGCATAATTATGTTATTTCTCTGTCGTTTACATTATTCGGGGCATTGTTATTTGTCTTGTTCCGCAGCAAAAAAGAAACGGTGCCTGTTGAAACGCTTATAGGAATTACTTATGCCGGAGCTATTGCTCTGTCTCTGATAGTTCTGGAACGTTCGGCTGCAGGCACGGAAGAAATAAAAGAGATGTTGTCAGGTTCACTTTTGACGGTTTCTCCAAAAGAACTCGCTTTTATTGCAATTTTATATTCAATTATCGGTTTTATTCATTGGTTTGCAAGAAAGGAGCTTCTTCTTGTAACTGAAAAGCCCGAAGAAGCAAGAGAAAAAAAATTAAAATTATGGTGGTGGGATTTTGTTTTTTACGCAACATTCGGCTTTGTCGTGACATCGTCAGTTAAAGTTGCCGGAGTTCTTCTTGTTTTTGCATTTCTTATTATACCGGCAACAGCTGCCATAATTGCGGTTGAAGGGACATTTAAAAGAATAGTATTCGGTTGGATTTTCGGTATTTCAGGCTGTGTTTTAGGTTTGGAATCTTCAATGAGGCTTGATTGGAGCGCCGGTCCTACAATTGTAACAGTGTTTTTGCTTTTTCTTATAATTATCCGGATATTCGGCTTTTTTAAAAAGAAACGGTTTAAAGATCATTGGAATAATCAGATTTCACGCCGTTAAAAGCCTGTAAAATAATTGACTTGTATCAATCAAAAAGTTAAAATCATATATTAAATATATTTTAAAGGATATTCGGCCAAATGATATCTGAAATATTGGATATGAAAAAACGGAAAGAGAAAATTGTTATGATTACATGCTATGATTTTCCCATGGCAAAGGTTTTCTCAAAATCCGCTGTTGATATACTGCTTGTCGGAGATTCGCTTGGCATGGTAAAGCTCGGGTACAAAGATACTTTAAGCGTTACAATGTCCGATATGATTCGTCATACGAAGGCGGTAAAAAACGGTAATATCGGTAATATTTTACTTGTTTCCGATATGCCTTATATGTCTTATGAAAATAATCCGGACGAAGCTTTAGAAAATGCTAAAAAGCTTATAGAAGCCGGAGCGGACGCCGTAAAAGTTGAAGGCGGAAAAGAGATAATTGAATCGGTAAAAGCAATTATAAATTCAAAGATTCCGGTTGTCGGGCATTTAGGTCTTACTCCGCAGTCGGTAAATAAATTCGGCGGTTATAAAGTCCAGTGCAGAGATGAGGAATCCGTAAAAAAGCTTACGGAAGATTCTTTGATTCTTCAGGATGCCGGAATTTTTTCGATAGTTTTAGAATGTATACCTGAAAAAGTTGCAAAAGACGTTACGGAAAAGTTAAACATTCCTACAATAGGAATCGGCGCCGGCAAATATTGCGACGGGCAGGTTTTAGTGTCGGATGATATGCTCGGGATGTTTACGGATTTTACTCCTAAATTTGTAAAAAAATATGCGAATTTGGCTCAGTCTGCGGCAGATGCGGTAAAACAGTACAGCGCGGAAGTAAAAAGCGGAGAATTTCCCCAGGAAGGCAATACTTATAAATGAAGATAATTAAGAATCCTTTGCAGATACAGAAAATTTCAATGGAACTTATAAGAAAAAATAAATCTATAGGATTTGTTCCCACTATGGGGGCTTTGCATTCAGGTCATGTTTCTTTGATAAAAAAATCCGTATCACAGAACGATATTACGGTTGTTTCAGTATATGTAAATCCTATACAGTTCGGGCCTAACGAAGATTATAAAAGATACCCGAGACCTGTAAATGACGATATTGAAATATGTAAGAAAAACGGTGTTGATTATTTATTTTTACCTTCAAACGAAACTTTATACGACAAAGATTTTTCAACTTATGTTACCGTGGATAAATTATCTGGCATAATGTGCGGAGTGACAAGACCTGTCCATTTCAGAGGCGTTGCTACTGTCGTTTCAAAGCTTTTTAATATGGTTATGCCGGACAGAGCATATTTCGGTTTAAAAGATTATCAGCAGTACGTTATAATAAAACGGATGGTTAAAGATTTAAATTTTAGAACAAAAGTAATCGGGTGTCCTATAATAAGAGAAAAAAGCGGACTTGCAATGTCCAGCAGAAACACGTATTTATCTCCGGAAGCAAAAGAACAGGCAGTCAATATTCATAAAATTTTAGTAAATGCAAAAAAGAGTTTTAATTCCGGCAAAAATATAGATGCTGTTATAAAAGAAACAGCAAAATTACTGTCTGCGATAGAAAACAGCGAGATAGATTATATTGAAGCCAGAGATTCTAATACTTTACAGCCTGCGGTAAAGACGACAAAAAATGTAGTTATCGCTGCGGCCGTAAAAATTTCAAATATTAGATTAATAGATAATATATTATGTTAAAACAAATCGGGGGATATATGACTAAAAAAAGAAGGCAGTATCTTGTTAAGCCTAAATTACAGTTAAAATATTTAAGCATATTAGCTTTTATTATTGTTGTCTCGGCGATGATGATTTATTATGCTTTTCTTGATTCTCTTCTTACTTCCCCTGGGATGGACCAGTTGAGTGCCGGCGCAATAAGAAATTTTGTAAGATCATATACAAGCGGTTTCTTTTGGGTAACGATTGTCTTTACTATAATAGTTTTAATAGAGAGCGTTTTTTATTTCCACAGGCTGATAGGTCCTGTATTTTTCTTTGAGATAGTTATGAATAAACTTTCCCAGGGTAAATTTTTTGTCAATGTCCATCACAGAAAAAAAGATGAAACCATAGAATTGGCGGTTAACATTAAAAAGACGATAGAAAATGTAAGAAGTGCAGTATCAGAAGACAGAAAAAGAATTGAATTGATAAAAGATGCAATAGATCTCGGCGAAAAAGAGAAAGCAAAACAAATGCTTTCTGAACTTACTAAATGGTTTAAAATACAAGATGATAAAAACTGATTATTTGGTTATCGGCAGCGGAATAGCCGGCTTAAGTTTTGCAATAAAAGCTTCCGATACAGGAACCGTCTCTTTAATTACTAAAAAATATTTGTTTGATTCTTCTACCGGAAAAGCGCAGGGAGGAGTTGCCTGCGTTACCGATAAAGAGGATTCTTTTGCGGAACATATACAGGACACTCTTGTTGCCGGCGCCGGTCTGTGTGATGAAGAAATGGTTGAACTTTTGGTTAAATCCGCGCCTGCCAGAATAGAAGAACTTATAGAATTAGGCGTAAAATTCACAAAAAAAGACTATAAGGAATCCGAATTTGAACTGGGGCTTGAAGGCGGACACAGTAAGAGAAGAATACTTCATGCCGGTGATATAACAGGTAATGAAATAGAAAGAGTTTTAATCGATAATATAAACAAGAAAAAAAATGTGGTCGTATATGAAAATCATATGGCTGTTGACCTTTTAATAGATGAAGACGAAACCGGCAAAAGATGTTTCGGAGCTTACGTTTACGATGTAAACAGAAATGAAGTTCAGCTTTTTGTGGCAAAAGTTGTAGTGCTGGCTACAGGAGGCGCAGGTAAGGTGTATTTGTACACTTCAAATCCGGACGTTGCGACAGGCGACGGGGTGGCAATGGCTTACAGAGCCGGCGCAGATATAGCAAATATGGAATTTATTCAGTTTCACCCTACTTGTTTATATCATCCTCAGGCAAAATCATTTTTGATTTCTGAAGCCGTCAGAGGAGAAGGAGCCGTTTTAAAAAACCAGAAGGGTGAAGCTTTTATGAGCAAGTACCATCCTTTAAAAGATTTGGCTCCGAGAGATATTGTCGCAAGAGCGATAGATACCGAATTAAAAAGTACAGGGGATCATTTCGTATATCTTGATATCACTGATAAACCTAAAAAATTCTTTCTTAAAAGATTTCCTAATATTTATGAAAAATGCTTAAAGTACGGAATAGATATGTCAAAAGATATGATTCCTGTCGTACCGGCGGCTCATTATTGCTGCGGCGGAGTCGACGTTAATAAATATGCTCAGACGAACATAGCCAATTTATTTGCGATAGGCGAAACGGCGTGCAACGGAGTTCACGGGGCAAACAGGCTTGCTTCAAATTCACTGCTTGACGGTCTTGTTTCAGCGGATTTGGCGTATCAAAAATCGAAAGAAATAATAAACTCTATAAAGATAAATGACAATATTCAAAACTTTGTTAATGAAAGTACTGATAACAACAGCGATCCTGCCGTAATGCTCCAAAATTGGGAAGAAACAAGAAGATTAATGTGGCATTACGCCGGTATTGTAAGAACTGACGACAGGCTGTCGATGGCGTTGAAAAGGATAAAAATATTAAACGGCGAGGTTGCACAGCATTTTAAAAATTTTAAGGTAAGTATTGAACTGCTTGAGCTTAGAAATATATTGGATGTCGCGGAAATAGTTGTTATGTCCGCTATGGCAAGAAAAGAGAGCGTAGGGCTGCATTACAGTTTGGATTATCCTGAAAAATCCACAAAAAAAACAAAAACTATTATAAATAAGCATCAGAGCAGAGAGTAAGTGCAAGATGGATATAATTAAAATTCGAGGTGCAAGGCAGCACAACTTAAAAAACATTGATATAGATATACCCAAAAATAAACTGGTAGTAATAACAGGTTTATCCGGGTCCGGAAAGTCGTCTCTGGCTTTTGATACAATATATGCCGAAGGGCAAAGAAGATACGTCGAATCGTTGTCGGCTTACGCAAGGCAGTTTTTGGATTTAATGGAAAAGCCGGACGTAGACATAATAGAAGGTTTGTCTCCCGCAATATCGATAGAACAAAGGAATCCGTCCCACAATCCAAGATCTACAGTAGGAACCGTTACTGAAATTTATGATTATCTCAGGCTTTTGTTTGCCAGGATAGGAATAGTCCATTGCCCTAAATGCGGGAAAGCGGTGAAACCGCAGTCTTCACAGCAGATTATTGACGATATAATGAAACTGGAAGAAAATACGATGATTTATATCCTTGCGCCACTGGTGAAAGGAAGAACCGGCACATATGAAGAACTTTTCGCAAGACTTTTGAAAGAAGGTTATACCAGAATAAGAGTTGACGGAAAAATATACAGCCTTGACGAAAGCATACAGTTGGACAGATACAAAAAACACACCATAGATATTTTAATCGACAGAATAAAAGTAAATAAAGAATCACGGACAAGAATAGCGGATTCGGTAGAAACTTCATTAAAACAATCAAAAGGTCTGGCTTCTGTTTGTGTTTTAGACGATAATAAAAACATAAAGAAAGAGACTGTTTACAGCGAACATTATGCCTGTACTGACTGCGGAATAAATATCCCTGAAATAGAACCGAGGCTGTTTTCTTTTAATCTTCCTTACGGAGCATGTCCTGAATGCGGCGGTATCGGCAATAAAATAGAGATAAACGAGGATTTGGTAGTTCCCGACCAGACGAGAACCCTTGAACAGGGCGCTCTGCAGGCTTGGTCTGAGCCTGTTACAACCAGGACTCACAGATGGAAAAATTCATGGTCGGGATATTATACGGAACTTTTGGAAGACATATGTAAAAAAAATAAAATTCCTTTAAATAAACCTTGGAAAGAATTAACTCCGCAGCAGAAAAAAATATTGTTTTACGGCAAAGACGATTTTGAAGGCGTGATTGTAAATTTGCAAAGAAGATATTCCGAAACAGAATCTGATTTTGTCCGCAATGCAATATATTCGAAGTATATGTCGCAGAAACTGTGTCCAGTATGTAAAGGGAAAAGATTAAAAAAAGAAGCGCTGGCTGTTCTTGTGAATAACAAGTCTATAGTGGACATAACTTCAATGTCGGTATTGAATGCCTGTAATTTTTTCAATAATGTTAAGCTTAACGAAAAAGAAAAAACGATAGCAAAAGCTATTTTAAAAGAAATAAAATCAAGGCTTAATTTTTTGAATAACGTAGGTTTGGGTTATTTAAACGTAGACAGGGAAAGTTCAACTTTGTCGGGCGGAGAAGCCCAGAGAATTCATTTGGCTACCCAGATAGGCTCAGGTCTTACCGGCGTGTTGTATGTTCTTGACGAACCTTCAATAGGTCTTCACCAAAGAGACAATAATAAACTTTTACAGACTCTTGAAACTTTAAGAGATTTGGGCAATACTTTAATAGTTGTCGAACATGACGAAGATACGATGAGAAAATCGGATTATCTTATAGATTTAGGGCCGGGTGCCGGCATACACGGCGGCAGAGTTATAGCGCATGGAACAATAAACGAAGTTTTAAAAGATAAAAAATCACTGACGGCGCAGTATTTAAACGGTAAAATATCCATTCCCGTGCCGGTAAAAAGAAAGAAAAGCAACGGGAAATGGCTTTCGATAAGAGGGGCGGAACAATTTAATCTGAAAAAAGTTGATGTTGATATTCCTTTGGGTTTATTTGTGTGCGTTACCGGAGTTTCAGGTTCGGGCAAATCGACTTTGGTACATGAGATAATTTATAAAGCTCTTGCCCAGAAGCTTTACCGTTCAAAAGATACTCCCGGCAAATATAAAGAAATTGACGGCATTGAAAATATAGATAAAGTTATTATAGTAGACCAGTCTCCTATAGGAAGGACTCCTAGGTCAAATCCTGCCACTTATACCGGAGCATTTTCGCTTATAAGAGATTTATTCGCAAAAACTTCCGAAGCTAAAGCCAGAGGATATACGGCGGGAAGATTTTCTTTTAATGTCAAAGGCGGAAGATGCGAAAATTGTCAGGGTGACGGAACTTTACAGATAGAAATGCAGTTTTTGCCTGATATTTTCGTCAAATGCGAAGTTTGCGGCGGACAGAGATTTAACGAAGAAACTTTGCAGGTAAAATATAAAGGTAAAAATATTCATGAAGTTTTGGATATGACGGTGGAAGAGGGCGTAAAATTTTTTGAAAATATCCCTAAACTGAAAAAAATACTGGCTACTTTAAACGAAGTCGGGCTCGGATATATTAAAATAGGACAGTCTTCAACGACTCTGTCCGGCGGAGAAGCCCAGAGAATAAAATTGGCGGCCGAACTTTCAAAAAGAAGTACCGGCAAAACAATGTATATACTTGATGAACCGACTACAGGTTTGCATTTTGCCGATACGGGAAAATTACTTGAAGTGTTGCACCAACTGGTTTATGCAGGAAATACGGTATTGGTAATAGAGCATAATTTAGACGTTATAAAGACTGCCGACTGGATAATAGATTTGGGACCTGAAGGCGGAGACGGAGGAGGGACTGTTATCGCAACAGGAACTCCTGAAAAAGTGGCAACGGTGCAAAATTCATATACCGGAAATTTTTTACAAAAGCATATGTATAAAACTGAAAATTAAAAAGTTTGTTATAAAATAATAAAAAACGGAGGAGTTGTTATGGTACAAAAATCTAATATTTCCGAGCTGCATGCAGAGAGACTGAATTTTCAGCCTGTTTTGCCGAATGTTTTGAAGAAAGGCGTTGCAAACATAAAGCCTGTTTTGGGAAAACCGACAAAATCTGTCGCTGATTTTGATAAAGTAAAAAGCATATTTGAGAATACTTACGGTATGCCCGTTGTAAGTTTTCAGGCAGGAAAAAACGCCGTTGTCGCAAAGAAAGCGATAAAAGTCGGCGTTGTTCTTTCAGGCGGTCAGGCACCAGGCGGACATAATGTTATATACGGTTTGCTGGAAGGGTTGAAAAGCGCAAATAAACAGAATAAATTATACGGATTTTTGGGCGGTCCTTCAGGTATTTTAGATAATAAGACCATGGAAATTACCGATAAAGTTATTGAATTGTATAAAAATACCGGCGGGTTTGATTTAATCCAGTCGGGCAGAACAAAAATAGAATCAAGCGAACAATTTGCTCAGGCAAAAGCTAATATATTGAAAAATAAAATGGATGCTCTTGTTTTTGTAGGCGGCGACGATTCGAATACAAATGCGGCATTGCTTGCGGAATATTTTAAAAAAGAAAAAGTAAACGTTAACGTTATAGGCGTTCCTAAAACAATTGACGGAGATTTGAAAAACGAATATATTGAAGCTTCATTCGGTTTTGATACCGCCACAAAAATTTATTCCGAACTTGTCGGCAATATCTGCAGAGATATTAATTCGGCAAGGAAATACTGGCATTTCGTAAGACTTATGGGAAGAAGCGCCTCTCATATAACCCTTGAAGTAGGTTTTAAAACACAGCCTAACGTAGTGCTGATAGGCGAAGAAGTTTTGGCTAAAAAAATGACTTTGGGCCAAATCATTGATCAGATAGCCGATGTCGTTGTAAAAAGAGCAAAATTAGGAAAAAACTTCGGAATATTGCTTGTTCCGGAAGGATTAATCGAATTTATTCCCGAGATGAAAGAACTTATTTCAAATCTTAACGATTTGTTGGCCGAACATGAAGTTCATTTAAAAACTTTGCAAAATGTCGAAGACGAGTTTAAATTCATTTTGTCAAAACTGCCTAAACATTTATCAGCATTGATGTCGTCTCTGCCTATAGATATAGCATGCCAGCTTATGCTTGACAGAGATCCTCACGGAAACGTGCAGGTTTCTTTGATAGAAACTGAAAAGCTTCTTATTGAAATGGTTTCAAAAAAGCTTGAAGCTTTGAAAAAAGCAAAAAAATATTCAGGGAAATTCTCTACGATAAACCATTTCTTCGGATATGAAGGCAGATGCGGAGTTCCTTCAAATTTTGACGCAAATTATACTTTTGCGCTCGGTTATAACGCCGCTGCGTTGGTATTAAACGGAATGTCCGGTTATTTGTCGTCTGTTAAAAATCTTACAAAGAAATCACAGGATTGGCAGTGCGGCGGAATTCCTCTTACAATGATGATGAATATCGAAAGAAGAAAAGGAAAAGAAAAGCCAGTAATTCAGAAAGCTCTGGTAAAACTTAACGGAGAACCTTTTAAAGCTTTTGCAAAACAAAGAAAAGAATGGTCGTTAAGCGACTGCTATATGTTCCCAGGTCCTATTCAGTACTTTGGTCCTGCAAGCGTTACGGATATAACGACAAAAACGCTTCAGTATGAACAAAACGGCAAAAAGTAGAATATAAAGTTGTATTTTAGCAATGCGGTTGTTAAATAAAAATACTATATGTCTTAAGGAGACATTTAATGAAATATATTTTTATGACAGGCGGAGTAGTGAGTTCTTTGGGTAAAGGGATTACCGGTGCCAGCATAGGCAAACTGCTGCAGCTGCACGGATATAAGGTAAATATGATAAAAATGGATCCGTATATCAATGTTGATCCGGGAACAATGAATCCTTTCCAGCACGGAGAAGTTTATGTTACTGCCGACGGAGCCGAAGCAGATTTGGATCTTGGAACTTATGAAAGATTTCTTGATATGATTACTACCCGCGAAAACACAAATACAGCCGGACACATTTATCAGACTGTCATAAATAAAGAAAGAAGAGGCGATTATAACGGCGGAACGGTTCAGGTCATTCCTCATATCACCGACGAAATAAAAAAAAGATTTTCAGTTTTTGAAAAGAAAGTGGATATAACCATAGTTGAAATAGGCGGAACCATAGGAGACATAGAAGGACTTCCTTTTATAGAAGCTACTAGACAATTTATATTAAGCAAAAAAAGAGAAGACGTTATGAGTATTCATCTGACGCTTGTTCCTTACATATCAGGCGCAAACGAACTCAAGACAAAACCTACTCAGCATTCCGTAAACAAGCTGAGGGAAATAGGCATTGTTCCTGATATGATTGTCTGCAGAACGCAGTATCCTATAACGGCTTCAATGATAAACAAGATTTCATTGTTCTGTAATGTTCCTCCTGAAGCTGTTGTCGAGGCAAGAAGCTGTTCTTCAATTTATTATATCCCTGAATCTCTGCATGAGCAGGATGTCGATAAATTTATTATGAAAAGACTCGGACTGAAAAGCAAGATAAAGTTTGACTCGAAATGGTTTGAGTATGTCAAAAGACAAAACAAATCAAAGAAAGTAATAAATATAGGCGTTATAGGAAAATATGCGGATTTAAAAGATGCATATAAATCAATAGACGAATCAATTAAAATATCGGCTATGGATATTAACGTAAACGTAAATATTAACTACATATCGTCCGAAGATAAAAATTTGTTAAGCATAATCAAAAAAATGCACGGAATACTTGTTCCGGGCGGTTTCGGAATAAGGGGAATTGAAGGAAAAATTGCGGCTATTAAATATGCAAGAGAAAATAAAGTTCCTTTCTTCGGTATTTGTCTTGGCATGCAGTGCTGCGTCATTGAAGCTGCCAGAAATCTTCTCGGATTAAAAAATGCAAATTCCACGGAAATAGACGCAAAAACGCCGTATCCTGTAATTGAAATGCTTGAAGAACAGAAAGACGTTAAATATCTCGGCGGGACAATGAGACTGGGCAACTATGAGGCAAAACTTGTAAAAGGTTCTTTAGCCCGTGATTTGTACAAGTCGGATACAATAGTGGAAAGACACAGACATCGTTATGAAATGAATCCTGATTACGTAGAGAAGTTCAGCAAAGCAGGATTTGACGTTTCAGGATATCATAAAGGAATTTTACCTGAAATAGTTGAAATAAAAAAACATCCGTTTTTCATAGGCGTACAGTTCCATCCTGAATTCGGGGCAAGACCTATGAAAACGCATCCTCTTTTTCAGGGATTTGTTAAAGCCTGCGTTAAGAGAGCAAAGTAATTTTTTATATTGACAAAATACGGAGAAGTTTATACGATAAAAGAGACGCAGAAACGGTAAAAATATAAACGGGGGACGGAGAGAAATATGAACAAAAATAAAGATTTATTTAATGAAAGTCAGGAGACTTTTACCGCTTTCAAAGCAAAAGATTTTGTTGTTACCCCATCGCTCCCTGAATCTCTTAAAGATTTGCTTTATATAGCAGAAAATATGTGGTGGTGCTGGAACAGCGACGCTGTAGAACTTTTCAGAAGACTTGACAGAAATATATGGGAAGATTCATATCACAGTCCTAAAGCCATGCTCGGATTGGTCGGGCAGGAAAGACTTGAAGAAGTTGCTGACGACGACAGCTTTTTATCTCACGTTAAAAGAGTAAGAGCGGAACTTGACAAATATATGAATATGCCTACCTGGTTCGATACGACATTCCCGGAACATAAAGATAAAAAAATAGCGTATTTTTCTACGGAATTTGCCATTCACGAAAGCGTTCCTATTTATTCGGGCGGTTTGGGCGTGTTATCGGGAGACCATTTAAAGTCGGCAAGCGATATGGGGCTTCCTTTGGTCGGCATAGGTCTTTTATATAAAAACGGTTATTTTAAACAGCATTTAAGTATGGACGGATGGCAGCTTGAGGAATACAACACCAACGATTTTTACCGTATGCCGATAAGACTTGTTACAAATGAAGACGGTTCGCCTATGACTATAAGTATGACAATACCGCAGTCGCGCACCGTTTATGCAAAAATATGGAAAATGCAGATAGGAAGAGTATCCCTTTACCTTCTTGATACCGATTGCCACAAAAACGCCGTTGAGGACAGATTAATAACCGGCGAACTTTACGGCGGCGATAAAGAAATGCGAATCAAGCAGGAAAAACTTTTGGGCGTAGGCGGAATAAGAGCTCTGGAAGCTTTGAAAATAGATCCTTCCGTAATACATATAAATGAAGGACATTCGGCATTTTTGATTCTTGAAAAAATAAGAGTTCTTATGAAATCAAAGGGCTTGTCGTTTAAAGAAGCCCAGAAAGTTGTCAAAGCTACGTGCGTATTTACTACGCATACTCCTGTTCCTGCAGGCAACGAAGTTTTTTCTCCTTCGCTGGCTTTTGCATATTTTGAATCATTGTGTAAAGATATAGGCATTACGAAAGAACAGTTTTTAAGTTTAGGAAGAGATTTGAATGCTGAAAAATGTGATAAAGAAGATTTTTCTATGACTGTTCTTGCTTTGAAAGCCTGCGGAAAAGCCAACGGCGTAAGCAGACTTCATGCCACCGTCTCAAGACAGATGTGGCAGAATATCTGGCCTGAACTTCCTAGAAAAGAAATACCTATTACGCATATAACAAACGGAATTCATACGAATACATGGATTTCTTATGAATTTGCAGGATTGTTTCAGAGATATTTGGGGGATTCATGGATAGACGAACCTGCCGACCAGACCGTTTGGGAGGGAATTTCCGATATTCCTGATGCGGAAATATGGAGAAGCCATGAAAGAAGAAAAGAAAGGCTTGTTTCTTTTGCAAGAAACAGACTTAAATCTCAGCTTGAAAGAAGAGGAGTTTCAAAACAGATAATAAGATACGCCGATGAGGTTTTAGATCCCGAAGCTCTTACAATAGGTTTTGCAAGAAGATTTGCCACTTATAAAAGAGGAAATCTTATTTTCAGAGATTTGGAGAGAATTAAGAAAATTCTTCTCAATAAAGATATGCCCGTGCAGATTATAATAGCGGGTAAAGCTCATCCTAAAGACGATAAAGGAAAAGAAATCATAAAAAGTATAATTGCTCTTACCGCTAACGCTGACCTCAGATATAAAATAGTGTTTTTGGAAGATTATGATATGAATGTAGCCCATTATATGGTGCAGGGCGTTGATATATGGCTTAACAATCCTTTAAGACCTGAAGAAGCTTCCGGCACAAGCGGAATGAAAGCAGCCGTTAACGGCGCGATTAATTTCAGCGTTTTGGACGGATGGTGGTGTGAAGGTTATAACGGAGAAAACGGCTGGGTTATAGGTTTTACGGATACATATTCAGATTTGGAATATCAGAATGAAATAGAAAGCAAATCAATGTATGAGATGCTTGAAAAAGAAATAGTTCCTTTATTTTACAACAGAGGGCAGGATGATGTTCCGAGAGAATGGATTAAAAAAATGAAAACCTGCATGAAAACAATAGGTCCAAGCTTTAATACGAACAGAATGATAGAAGATTATACCGAAAAATTCTATATCAGTTCCATAGAAGCTACCGAACAGATGAAAGAAAATAACTATGAAATTGCCAAAAAGAAAGCTGCATGGCAGGACAATATAGAAGCTAACTGGCAAAAAGTTAAAGTTATAAATATGGAAGATGATTTGAACGGCAAAACAGTTAAAATCAGAAACAAAATGAAAATAAAAGCGAAAATTTCGTTGGCAAATATAAAGCCGGAAGATGTTTATGTTCAGTTGTACAGCGGTTATCTTGATTCAAAGAATGTGTTGAGCGGCGGAAATTATGAAAATATGAAAATGATTTCGCAGGATGCCGACGGTTCGTATATTTATGAGATTGAATTGGAAACGGATAAAGTAGGACATTGCGGGTATACTGTCAGAGTAATTCCTCAGTATCTCGGCAAAATTGAGTATATACCCGGCTTAATAAAGTGGTTTTAATTTATGACAAACAGCAATAAAATATCTTTGGTCATATTCGACCTTGACGGTACGCTTGTCGATTCCCAACAGGATTTGGCGTCTGCGGTTAATTTTACAAGAAATCATTACGGTCTGAAACCTCTTAAAGTTTCAGAAGTGGCTTCTTATTTGGGAAGCGGTATAAACGCTCTTGTAAAATCTGTTTTGCCTTCGGTTTCAGAAAATGAAATGCCGCATGCAACCGCTATGTTTAAAGATTTTTATTCAAAACATCTCGCCGATACGACAAAAGAATATAACGGCGTAAAAAAAATGCTTGCTGATTTAAAAGGCTTTAAGAAAGCCGTGTTATCAAATAAAAGCGAAAATTTTTCAAAAGATATAATAGAAAATTTAGGGCTGAAAGAGTATTTCGACGAAATTTACGGAGGAGATTCTTTTGACGAAAAAAAACCGAGTCCGAAGCCTATACGCGAAATAATGAATTTTTTATCGGTAAAAAAAGAAAACACTGTAATGGTCGGAGACGGCGTAAATGACGTTTTGGCAGGTAAAACGGCCGGAGTAAGAACAATAGCTGTTTTGTACGGATATTCGTCTAAAGAAAAAATTGAAAATCTTCAGCCGGATTTTATTGCCGCAGCTCCGCAGGATGTCGTTAATATTTTGAACGGAGTAAAATAAATGTTTGCGTTAAAAATGTTAAAAAAAATAATAGTTATGTTTCAGTCAGATATTTCTCCCGATCAGATTGCCTGGGGTTTTGCATTAGGAGCAATTTTGGGGCTTGTCCCTAATTTTATGATGAAAATATGTTTGTTTGCGGTTATAATGCTGTTCAGGGTAAATTTGACTTCCGCCTTGATAGCCTGCACTTTATTTTCAATTATCGGTTTTGCCGCAGATCCTCTGCTGGATAAAGTAGGCTATATCTTTTTGATAAATATAAAAGTTTTGAAACCTTTTTATACGTGGCTGTATAATTTGCCGCTTGTTCCTTTTACTAAATTTAACAATACCGTGGTTATGGGCAGTTTGATAGCGGGGATATTGCTTATAGTTCCTAACGGTATTTTTGCAAAAAAAATGCTTGTTTATTACAGAAAAAACTACAGAGATAAAGTCGCGCAGTGGAAACTTGTAAAACTTCTGAATACAGCGTTGAATGCAACTGCAATAATTAAAAAAATAGGGTAATTTATGAAATTTATCAGATGGAACTTTTTAATTCCGACCGTAATAGTAATAGCTTTAATAACGTTGTTTAATATTTTGTTTTTTGACGTTATTCTTAAAAAAGCCTTTATTTCAACGGGAGAAATGATATTCGGCGCAAAAGTGGAAATTGACGATTTAAAAACAAGTTTTACTAAAGTTTCTTTGTCTATGGACGGATTAAGATGCGCTGACAGAAACGATTATTTTAAAAATTTAATAGATGTTGACCATATAACGTTCGATGCAAAGTTTACGCCCATTCTTAGAAAAAAACTGGTTATAGACGAGATGACAGTTTCTGGTCTTAAATGGGGTACTGCGAGAAAAACATCAGGACAGCTTCCTCCTAAAAAAGAAAAGAAATTCGATAAAAAACAGAAAAAAGACGGTAAATTTGCAAAGTTGTTTGAAAGCGCAAAAAATAAAGCGAATGAAGAATTTAACAAACTTCCAGCCGTTGAAACTTTTTCGCAGATAGAATCGCAGATTAAAGATTTTGACGTGGACAAATTGATAGATAAATCAAATTTACAGTCTGTAAAAGAGATAAACAAGTTGTCCGGCGAAATGCAAAACAAGTATAAAAATTATCAGACGACTTTCGATAATTTTAAAATAGAAGAAAAAATAGAAAAAAACAAAAATCTAATAAATGAAATATCGAAAACAAAAGTTTCAAGTTTTGACGATATCACAAGAACCGCGAAAAATATAGAAGAGTTAAAGAATAACAAAAAAGAACTGGATAATATATTAAAAGAGCTGGATAAGGCAAAAAAAGACGTTGCAGGCACTCTGGATCTTTCGAAACAGATTCAGGATGCAATAAACAAAGATGTTGACTCCGTTTCGGACAAACTCTCGGTGTCTAATTTAAACACAAGAAATATTTCAAGCATGCTTGTCGGCAGACAATGGATTAACAGAGTAGATACCGTCATATATTATATGTCTTTGATTAAGAAATATATGCCTGAAAAAGATAAAGAACCGGTAAAGGAAAGGGCAAAAGGCAGAGATGTCATGTTTGCGCAAAAGGCATATCCTTCTTTATTAATTTCTAAGATTAATATTTCAGGAACTACTTCGAAAGATAAACAAGGCAAAGCTATTGCTTTTGCCGGCAGCATAAGAAATGTTTCTTCATCTCCGGATATGGTTGCCGAACCTGTTACTTTGGATATAAGAGGCAATAACGGCATTCAGAATCTTACCGTTGAAGGATTGTTTGACCACAGGGGAAATAACTCTGAAGATTTATTAAAAGTTTCAATGTCAGGGATTTCCGGCGAAGTTTTAAATATACCTGAAAATGATTATCTGCCTTTAATTAATACGGCGGCTGTAAAATTATCAAGCCGTTTTGAACTTTCAAACGGAAAATTTTCGTGCGGCGCCGATATGTCCGTAAAAGACATAAAAGAAAAAGATTTGTCGGTTATTAAAGGGAATATAAAATATCTGGCTGAGATTACAAATACTATAAAATCTTTCAACATAGAGGCCAAAGCAAAGTCTGAAGATAACGGTTCTCTGTCTTTTGACGTCAAATCTGATATCGACAGAAAAATATCCGATGCCGTTTCAAAATTATTTTCTTCGAAAGTTGCCGAAGCAAAGTCAAAAGTGAAAGAAGAAATAAATAAAATAGTGAAAGAACAAACAAAACAGATAGAAGATAACATTAAAGCTCAGAAAGACGCATTGCTGCAAAATATAAATTCACAAACAGCTTTAATAGACAACATAAAAAAATCCATTAAGTATTGATTCCTTTAACAGCCTTTCATTATTAAAATATACATGCGTTAAAAAGTATAAAAATGTATAATTAATGCAGTATGAAGAAAACATATGTTTCAGGTATAATTGAAGGGGCAAAAGCCCATTTTTTGTCTCAATATGTCCAAGATAACGATATCAATACCCTTCTCGCCGTTGTCGAAGACGACGATATAGATAATATTTTTCAGGATTTAAAAACTTTTCTGAGCGGGACTGACGTTTCAGTTTTAAAATATCCGCATGATGACGAACAGGAACAGATAATAACATTATCCAAAATAATCGGGGGCAAAAAAAAGATTATTGCGGCAAATAAAGAATCTGTAAACATGAGCGTCGTTTCAGTCGTTTCTTTAATGTCAAGTTCGATAGATTTTAAATCAGACGGAGTTTACGGACATGATGATGTTATATCGGGGCTTTCAAAAATAGGTTATACAAGGGAAACTTTTGTCGAAGAAAAAGGCCAGTTTGCAATCAGGGGAGAAATAATAGATATCTGGCCCGGAGACGGATTGCAGCCCGTAAGACTTTCTTTTGATTTTAACACTTTGGAAACAATAAAAACTTTTGATCCCGTTACTCAGCGTTCGGACAAATACCTTAATGCAGTTAAAATTCTTCCTTGTGCAAATTTTGAAACAAATACATGCCTTATCGAACAGCTTCCGAAAAATTCTACGGTATATTTAGATTATAAACCCGACGATGATTCTTTGTATAAGAATTTTGACCTTATAATAAACAGTCCTCTTGATAAAAAGGCTGTTCATTATGATTATCAGGGATTCCAGGGATTTCAGGGAAACATAAATTACTTTATAGATTTGCTGAAAGAATTTCAAAAAGCGGAAATTGAGATTAAAATATATTGCTCTAATATGGGTGAAAAGCAAAGAATTATTGATATTTTTTATGAAAGCGGATGGCAGTATGAAGATATGCCGGAAACAATACTAATGCCTTTATGGCAGGGCTTTTATTTAAAAAATAAACTGGCAGCCGTTTCCACAAAAGAAATTTTATATAAAAGAAAACAGATAAATTTCCCTAAAATAAAAAGCGGCAGAAGGCTGGAAGGAATATGGGAAATTTCATCAGGCGATTATGTAGTGCATGAAAAATACGGAATCGGCAAATATAAAGGTTTGAAAAAAATAGTCCAGGAAGGAAAAACGGCTGAATATTTGTGTATAGAGTATAAAAAAGGCGATAAATTATATGTTCCTCCCGATGATTTTAAAGTTGTAGAAAAATATATAGGGGTTGAAGGAGTCAGACCTAAACTTTATTCCATGGATACTTTTTCATGGGAAAGAATAAAATCCAAGGCAAGGCAGGAAGCTTCAGAGTTTGCAAAAGAACTTCTGAACCTTTATGCGCAGAGATGCAAAGTGCAGCGCATTCCTTATCCTTCGGCGAGCGTATTTGAAAAAGAGCTTTCGGATTCTTTTATTTATGAAGAGACCGAAGACCAGCTGAAAGCCATAGAAGATATAAACAGTGACTTTTCAAAACCTTATCCCATGGAAAGACTTATATGCGGAGACGTTGGTTTCGGTAAAACTGAGGTTGTATTAAGAGCCGCTTTTAAAGCCGTGTGCCAGTCAAAGCAGGTGGCAGTGCTTGTACCGACAACAGTTTTGGCTGAACAGCACTACAATACTTTTGTGAACAGACTCTCTGCTTTTCCTGTCAGAATTGAAGCTTTAAGCAGATTCCAGAAACCTTCTCAGCAGAAAAATATAACCAAAGAAATAAAAAAAGGTAATGTCGATATAGTTATAGGCACGCACAGACTGCTCCAAAAAGATATAGAGTTCAGCGATTTAGGTCTTTTAATAATAGATGAAGAACACAGGTTCGGCGTTAAACAAAAAGAGAAGATAAAAATGCTGAAGAAGAATATAGATATGATAATGTTGTCTGCGACGCCGATACCGAGAACTTTATCAGGAGCATTATACGGATTAAGGGATTTATCTCTTATAGAAACACAGCCTGTGGGCAGGCTTCCTATAGAAACAACTTTATCCCATTTCGATAAAAAATTAATAAAGAATGTTATAGAAGCTGAATTATCAAGGAACGGGCAGGTTTTTTATGTTTACAACAGAGTTGAAACTATTTTAAATAAAGCGCAGGAAATAAAAAAACTTATTCCTGATATAAACCTTGCCGTAATTCACGGGCAGCTTAAGCCTTTGGAAATAGAGAAGGTTATGTGGCGGTTTTTAAATAAGGAAATAGACGTTCTTTTGGCAACCACAATAATAGAATCGGGTATAGATATCCCGACAGTTAATACGATGATAATAGAAGATGCGCAGAATTTTGGGCTTTCACAGCTTCATCAGCTTAGAGGAAGAATCGGCAGGGACAAACAAAAAGCTTATTGTTATTTGTTTTATAATGAAAAAAATTTAAGCGATGAAGCGGTAAAAAGACTTGAGGCTATGAAAGAATTCAGCGATTTAGGTTCCGGTTACAGGCTTGCTTTAAAAGATTTGGAAATCAGGGGGGCGGGTGGAATATTAAGTTCAAAACAACACGGTTTTGTCAGAGACGTGGGATATGAAATGTTCAGCAGGCTTCTCGAGGAAGAAGGGAAAAAAGTCAAAGGTATAAATACGCCGGAAGAAGAACGGCAGACTGCTGCCGAAATAGATTTGCAGGTTGAAGCTTTTATACCGAATGATTACATTGAAGATGAAGATATAAGAATTTTGTTTTACAGAAAAATATCAAACATAACAGCAGAAGAAGAAATTCTTAATATAGAAAACGAATTAAAAGACAGATTCGGCAAATTGCCGGAAGTCGCGCGCAATTTGTTTGAAGTAAGCAAAATTAAAATAAAAGCCGCAAAATTAAATATAGAAAGATTGTCAGAAGATAAAAAATATGTATATATATATATGTTAAAGAGTACAGACTTTAATAATATAGATGTTCTGTCGTTTATTAACGATTATAAACGATCGGTAGAGTTTAACAGAACAAACAGCTTTAGTTTTAAAATTATCAAGAATGATGAAAATAAGTGGCTTTTTTTAAACACATTTTTGGACAATTTTAAAAAATACGTTAAAAAAAAGGAGAAAAGATGAAGAAATTTTTAATTCTTATTCTGTTTATGCTTTTGCTTTCAGGCTATAATAATGTATACGCCCAGGACAACCAGCAGACTGTTAACGTCGACAACACTGATAACATAGAATATAATTTCCAGATGCCTGACATGGCTGACACAATTAAAGCTTTTCAGGCTCTTCAGAAAGAACTTGACGAGAGTACGGAAGGATTGAATTACGAAAAGATGTTTGCGGAGTCAGAGAAAGATATGACCGACGTCGAAGGTATGACAGAATTGTTAAAATCTTCGGCGCAGATGAAAAAAACACAGCAGAAAATGATATCTAAAATGAAAGAAGCCGCAAACGACGGCAACGTCGGCGCTCAGTTCCAGCTGGGTATGACATACAGCGCAGGAATGCCTAATGCGAAAGAATCAATTAAATGGCTGAAAAAATCAGCCGATAAGGGACATAGAGGAGCAGAATATATTCTTGGATTTATTTACGGATACGGCGACGGAGTAGAAAAGAATATAAAAGAAGCAGATAAATGGCTGTCTAAATCAATCAAAAAAGGGCATAAAGAAGCGCAAAAATACTATAATGAAATAAACGGAGTCAAATAATTTTAAAAAAAGTATAATTTTAAAAAACAATAAATCTCCGACGTAAAAATAGTATATTTAAAGTGTAAATAAAAAATAATTTTGAATATTGCTTGACAAAAAAAAGTTTTTGTGGTATAAGTTAACCCGTTGCGAAAATCGGATCGCACGAAAAGAGTTCTTTAAACGGCTGTTAAATATTTTTTTAGTTAGAGTTGTTGCATAGCAAAGGTGTCGGAACCTTTTTAACGATTTTAATTATAAATAAAAAAACAGTTGACAAAAAAATAAAAGTTTGATATAACTTACCGGCGCGTTATAAATGCGCGGAAGTTTTTTTTGAAAAGTTAATACGCTTTAAACAAAACACTTGACATATTTTTAAAAGTGTTGTATAATTTTCGAACGCTTTGAAAAAAGTGCTTGACAAAAAAAATAAAGTGTGGTATAAGTTTAAAGCTTAGTTGAAATGATCTTTTAGCAGTAAACAAATAAAAATTTAAGAGATAATACTAATAATAGTAAGGGTAACAAAAGACTTCTTTAGGAAGCACCCAATGATAAATATATGCAGAGAAAAAATCTTTGCCGGAAGGATAAAAGCAAAGAAGGTAGTTTTTTCTCTCTCTTTAAAACGGTCTTTGAAAACTAAATAATGTGCAGATAAGTGCCCTGTAAAAGGGGCAATCAAGTAATTTAAGGGTCTAGTTGTTTTTTTGAAGTAAAAAGTACAATAATGTAATTAAGAGCTTATAACAAAACTCTATAAAATTTTTTTATGGAGAGTTTGATCCTGGCTCAGAGTTAACGCTGGCGGCGTGCCTAACACATGCAAGTCGAGCGAATTTTTACAGAGTATCGTAAAAGTTAGCGGCAAACGGGTGAGTAACACATGGGAAACCTCCCTCAGAATGGGGAACATCTCCGAGAAATCGGAGCTAATACCGCATAAGACCACAGTTCGGCATCGAACAGGGGTAAAAGCAGCAATGCGTTTTGAGATGGTCCTGTGTCCTATCAGCTAGTTGGTGGGGTAACGGCCTACCAAGGCTATGACGGGTATCCGGCCTGAAAGGGTGAACGGACACACTGGAACTGAGACACGGTCCAGACTCCTACGGGAGGCAGCAGTGGGGAATTTTGGACAATGGGCGCAAGCCTGATCCAGCGACGCCGCGTGGAGGACGAAGGCCTTCGGGTTGTAAACTCCTTTTGGAGGGGAAGAATAAATTGACGGTACCCTCAGAAAAAGCCACGGCTAACTACGTGCCAGCAGCCGCGGTAATACGTAGGTGGCGAGCGTTACTCGGAATTACTAGGCGTAAAGCGTATGTAGGTGGTTAGATAAGTCTATGGTGAAATTTCCTGGCTTAACTGGGAAGGGACATAGATACTATCTGGCTTGAGTGTGGGAGGGGGAGACGGAATTCCTGGTGTAGCGGTGAAATGCGTAGATATCAGGAGGAACACCGATGGCGAAAGCAGTCTCCTGGCCCAATACTGACACTGAGGTACGAAAGCTAGGGTAGCAAACAGGATTAGATACCCTGGTAGTCCTAGCTGTAAACGATGTTCACTAGATGTGGGAGGTATCGA